>Ga0255096_1000125_pt1 | contig 43709 bp, 30 predicted proteins | sample Colum_Atlam_RepA_2_FD_188563 | JGI IMG/M metagenome (GOLD analysis project Ga0255096, IMG submission 188563) | Freshwater microbial communities from Columbia River, Oregon, United States - Colum_Atlam_RepA_8d | ecosystem: Environmental > Aquatic > Freshwater > River | place: USA: Oregon... | reverse complement strand
ACCCAACGTCATCGGTTTGGCGTCATCCAGTTCAGTCAGGAATCAAACGCATGAAACATGAATGGTCAATTGTCGCTCCAGGTTCGCTGCCTCCGGCGGCATCTGTGCCGCGTCTGGGCGCGGTAGCAAGCACCGCGGCGCCGGCGCCGGCAGCCCAGCGTTTGTGGTTGGCTGTGCACCTGCCGCGCTTCACTCTGGATATGGCGCTGCGTGGCAATACCACCCGTAAAGCCTGTGTGCTGGTGGAAGGAGAGGGACGGCAGCAGCGCATCACCCAGGCCAATGCCGAGGCCACTCGCCTGGGCATGCGGACCGGATTGCCGCTGAGCGCGGCGCATGCGCTGGGCGAGGTCTTGGCTTTCACCCGCGTGCCCGCGGTCGAACAGCAGGCCTTGCAGCAGCTGTGCGCCTGGGCCTATCAGTTCACGCCCGTACTGGCACCGCTGCCGCCCGACGGCCTGATCATGGAAGTGCGCGGGAGTCTGGGGCTGTTCGGCGGCTTGCATGGCTTGCTGTCCCGCCTGCGTCGCGAATTGCGCCAACTGGGCTTTCAGGCCGTGGCTTTTGGTACCGCACCCACGCCAACGGCCGCCCATTGGCTGGCGCGCGCCCGTCAGACTGCGCCGGTCGAGTCGCTGGCCGCTTTGCCGGCTGCGCTGAGTCAGGTGCCCCTGGACGTGATGGGCCTGCCGGCCCGTCTGTTACAGGATTTCTGCGGGATTGGCATCCGCACCATCGGCGAGTGCCTGCGTCTGCCGCGCGACAGCCTGGCGCGCCGGTTTACCCCGGAGCTGTTGCTGACCCTCGACCGGGCATTGGGGCGTCAGCCCGATCCGGTGCCGGCTTTTGAGCTCCCGGCCTGTTTTGCCAGCCGCATCGACCTGCTGTGGGAAATCCATCATGCCCAGGGTTTGGGATTGGCCATGGAGCGCCTGCTGCACGAATTGACCGGCGTGCTGCGTGCCCAGGCTTCCGCCATCCGTCAGCTCGACTGGCAACTGCACCATGCAGATGGCTCGGTATCCCGCCATTCAATCAATCTTCTGCAGCAGAGCCGCGACTTGCCGCACCTCTTCCGGCTTTCCCGCGAGTATTTCCTGCGTCAGCAAATCGGCTCGCCGGTGCGCGGCATCAGCCTGGAAGCCGCCCGCTTCGAGCGCCTGCCGGCGGTCACCGAGGGCGATTTGTTCAGCCCGGCCAAGGCCAGTGCAGAAACCGAATCCTGGCCGCAGTTTGTGGAGCGCTTGCGGGCAAGATTGGGCGATGAGGCCCTGCGCGGCCTCAGCACCCGGGCTGACCATCGGCCGGAGCGAGCCAGTTGTGCCACGGTGGTGCGTCAGGCACAGCGGGCGCGGCCGGTCGGCACGCCGACAGGCTCCCGGCGCTGGCCCGATCGCCCCCTGTGGCTAACCCGCACCCCGGTTCCCCTGAGCACCGAGGACGGTCGTCCCAGCTTTGATGGCCCCTTGGAACTGACCGCCGAGCGCGAGCGCATCCAGACCGGTTGGTGGGATGGTGCAGAGGTGGCGCGCGACTATTTCATCGCCCGTAACCAGCACGGCAGCCGGCTGTGGATCTTCCGCGAGCTGGCCGGCGCGCGCGGCTGGTATTTGCACGGCATTTTTGAGTGAGGTCCGGTCGCTGCTTGTCGGGCAGACGGTCCGGTCTGCACACTTCCACGCCATCGCTTGGTGCACGCAGGCCTCAAGTTGGCGGGCCCGTGGACGCTAGTACACGTGAGTGGCCCAAGACCAATGACAGCAGACAACGACAACCCATCCGCCAATGGCTCATCCGACGCCCAGATTCGCTTACGCGAAGTGCAGGGCGAGCTTGAGCGCAAGCGCGCCGAGTGGCAGGCCTCCGAACGGGTCCTGACCCGCGCCTTGCTGCGGATTGTCGAAGTGCTGGGTCCGGTGGATCAGGAACTGGGCCGCGAACTGAAAGTGCTGCGCGACAACCTGCTCAGCAACGCCACCGTCAGCCACTTCTCGGGGCTCATCAACCGTTTGAGCGAGCGCAGCGTCACTATCCTGCGGCGCCGGCTGAAAATTACCCGGCCGGTCACCGAACCCGTTGAACAACTCATGGACCTGCTGGCCCAGTCCCCCCGGCTGGTCAGCGGGATCAATCTGCTACGCCGGCGCCTGCATGCTGGCGAAAGTGCCGACACCATTGTCGCCGCGATTGCCGACCTGTTTGCCGACGCCGAACAGGCCGCCCGGTCAGAGTTGCCGGCAGACCCGCAAAGCCTGTTTCTTAATCTGCTCGACCAGCTGAGCCTGCCCCCCGAATTTGAAGCCCGCCGAGTCACCCTGCGGATGGCGCTGAACGCGCGCGAAGTAGACGACCCGGCCCAAGATCTGAGCGAACTGCTGCGTGAAGCCCACGCCTATCTGGGGCGTGATTCGCGCCTGCTTTCGGCCTTTCTGAAGCGCTCCGCGCAGTACATGAGCGTGATCGATACCCAGCTCAAGGTGGCGCTTGACCAGTCGCGGCTGGCGGCCAGCGACACCGACGCCTTGACCCGCAACATCTCGGTGGGACTGGAAGAACTAGACGCAAGTTTTCAGGGCGACACCGTCGAGATGCAGGTCCAGCTCAAAGTTGAGGAAAACCTGCGCACCGTGCGCGATGCGGTCGGCAAGTTCCTGAATGTGCAGGACCAGCAGCGGCAGGATTACGAAACTCGCATTGCCGAACTCACCACCCAGATCACGGGTTTTGAACGCGAATCCGCGCGACTACGCGAGAGTCTGGCGGCAGAACATGCCCGCGCTCACCGCGATCCCCTGACCGACAGCCCCAATCGCCTGGCCTACGAAGAGCGCGGCGAACTGGAAATCATGCGCGCGCGGCGTTCGCGTACACCGCTGTGTCTGGCGGTGCTGGATCTGGACCGTTTCAAACTGGTCAACGACCGTTTTGGCCACCGGGTAGGCGACCGCCTGTTGCGTTCGGTGTCGGCCATCGCCCAGCAGCGGGTGCGCGGCACGGATCTGTTTGCCCGCTACGGCGGCGAAGAATTTGTCGGCTTGTTTCCGGAGACGACGCTGGAAGCGGCGCAAAACCTGTGCGAAGACCTCCGGGCGCGTATCGAAGCCGCCGCCTTCCAGTTTCGCGGCGAGTTTGTGCCCATGACGGTTTCGATCGGTTTGGCCGCGCTCCGCCCCGACGATAATCTGGATACCCTGTTCGAGCGCGCGGACGCCGCGCTCTATCGGGCCAAGGAAATCGGACGCAACTGTCTGGTTGTCGACGGCTAGCCAGCGCTTGTCGTCTGCCCTTGACCACCGCCCGCCAACTGGCGCCGGGCACATCACACACCTTGACGGAGGATTCCCCATGGCGACTGTTCCCGCGGCATTTCTCGATCTCGTGACCACCAAGGTGAGCTTTGCGCACCTCGCAACCACCATGGCCAACGGCGCGCCACAGGTCACCCCCGTGTGGTTCAGTTTCGACGGCAGCCATCTGCTGCTCAACTCGGCGAAAGGGCGGCTCAAGGACCGCAATATGCGGGCCCGGCCGGCGGTGGCGGTGTCTATCCTCGATCCGGAAAACCCCTATCGCTACCTGCAACTGATGGGGCAGATCGTGGACGTGACGGAGGCGGGCGGCGATGCGCACATCGACGCGCTGGCCAAGAAATATCTGGGGCAGGACACCTACCCCGGCCGCGCGCCCGGTGAGGTTCGGGTTATCTACCGCATGGCCATCGACAAGGTGCAGACCATGGGCTGAGGCCGTCGGTCTCGGGGAGACCCGCCCGGTCGAGGATTAAGACTCGGTTCAGACCCGACAACGTATTACTATTCGGGCCTGACAACCGGGAGATTCCCCATCAAAACGCTGCTGCTTTCGCTGGCACTCGCCGGCTTCGCCTATTCCCCCTTCGCGGCGCAGGCTGCCCCGGCGGCGACTGACGCAAGCCCCTGTGCGAGCGGCGCGGTCGACACCGCACTGGCCAGTGAAATGGCTTCGGTCGGCATTATGTATAACCTTGCCGAGCACCCGAAGTCGGTGCGGGCGGTGGCGGCCCGTCTGCTGGAAGACGCGCTGAACAAAAGCAAAGCCCACACCGAGGCCTGCAAAGATTGCAGCAAGACTGAAACAACGCGCGTGCTCTATCGCGTGGGCCCGACCAAATTCCTGCCAGATGCCGAGCAGCAGCAGATCTGTCGCACGCTGGACCAACAGACCGCCGCCAAGCCGTTGACCTGGCCCGACCGCAAGTTCAAGACCCTGCCGGAAGTGAACGACTGGATCCGCGCCTTCTCCGAAGGCCGTGGCGAGGAAGGCAAAGCGCTCTACGCCAAGTGTTCTGCCAACTGCAGTCCGCGCTACGAGTTTGAAATTTCGCCCGAAGGCGAGCAGATGCGGCTCAGCACCCGCGTGCACTGCGGGCTGGCGCGCGACGCCAACGACGACCAATACGAAGTGGCCACCGCCTTGCGCACCAGCTGCAAGCCCGGCGCGGCCAAGCCCTGATGCAGGCAGAGGCGGCGGCGCTGCCAGCAGCATCAGCGCCCGAATCCACGCTGGCGCGCCTGGCGGCCTATCTGGCCTGGCCCGCGCTGGTGCTGTCCAGCGCCAGCATTCTCGCGTTTGGCTTTAGCAGCGGCCATCCGGCCGGCTTGTCCGAGACCCTGCGTAAAGCCTGGTTCTTCAACCTGTCTTATCTCTGGCTGCTGATGTGGCTGCTCCTGCTGGAGCGGCGCTGGCCCTGGCGCCGCGCCTGGCAGCAGTCGGACGGCCAGCTGCCGGCGGATTTGGCGCATACCCTGCTCGACAAGGGCACGGTGCAGATGACGATTATTTTTCTCTCCGGCCTGCCGTTCTTTGCCAGCCGGGGAGACGGGCTGGTCGGCAGTCTGCCGCTGGCCGTGCAGGTCGCCATCGGGCTGGTGTCGGCCGAGTTTGGTCTCTACTGGGCGCACCGGCTGTCGCACGAATGGCCGGTGTTCTGGCGCTTCCACGCGGTTCATCACAGCGTGCGCCGGCTGTGGATTGCCAATACCGGCCGTTTTCACTTCATCGATTCGAACATCAGCGTGCTGGCCAGCATGCCGTTCATGCTGGCGACCGGCATTTCCATGGACGCCATGATCTGGGTCAGCGCCATCACGGCCTATCTCGGTCTGCTGACCCACTGCAATATCAACATGCGCGGCGGCTGGCTGAGCTATGTCTTCAACACGCCCAACCTGCACCGCTGGCACCACTCGCCCAATCCGGCGGAGGGCAACAGCAACTACGGGCAGAATCTGGTGATGTGGGATCAGGTCTTCGGCACCTGGCTGCATCGGCCAGATCGCGAGCTGGGTGTCATCGGCATTGTCGAACGGATGCCGCGGCGCTTCTTGCAGCAGCTGCTGGTGCCGTTTCGCTGGGCGCGGTTTCAGGCCGAGTCGACGAAGGCCGACCCGGCGACGCTGGTTTAGCGGGCGACCGCTTCCAGCCGCCGCAGGCGGCGTTGCATGCCCCACCACACGGCCGACAGGGCCAGGCGGAGCAGCGGCGCCGCCAGTCTCAGCCGGGCCGCACGCAGAATCATGCGCGCGGCGCTTTCCACGTGGCGCGGCTGATAGAGCTTGATGGCCCGCCGCCAGTAGGCGGTCGCGCAACGCTCCCGGCTATAGGCTTCAGCCCCTTCCGGTACGTTCGCGCTGAAGTAGGCGTAAGAGAGTTCATCGTCGCCGGTTTCGTCCACCCGCCCGAAGGCGATTTTCAGGCGCTGCCATAAGCCCAGCGGCTCGCGCTCGAGGTAGCGGTTGAGGTGGTCTTCAAACAGGCGGTAGTGGCGGGCTTCATCCTGCGCAATGCAGTGACAGATCGCGCGGAGCACCGGGTCCGGGCTGCGGTCGCGAATTGCGGAATAAAAGGAACAGGTGCCGGACTCCACCACGCAACGCGCGACCAGTTCACCGGTGCGTGAGCCGCGCACCGAGGCGCTGACATCCAGCGGCAGCTGATAGCCGGCGCGGAAGCGGGCGAGGGCGGTGGGAAAATCAAAGCTCGGATCTACTGCGGTCGCCCAGCGGGCCAGCGCTTCGCCGTGCTGGGCTTCTTCCACGCCCCACTCGTCGGCCGCCGCCTTGAAGGCGTCGTCATCGGCAAACACGTTGCGCAGATAGGTGACGTAGTCCGCGCTATTGGCCTCGACCAGCGCGGCCGTTTTCACGGTCTCCAGCAGGTCGCGGTCCACCTTGGCGGGGGTGATGTCGTCCCAGCGAAACTGGGCAAGGGTCCATGATTGGCTCATGTCTGCATCGTAACAAGTTTCGGGCGCGCGCCGCGCTATTCGGTCGGTGCCGGCGACAGTCGATCGTCGCCGCGCACCACGAACTGCGCACGGTCTATGACCACGCCGGCCGCATTGACCAGCGTGAGTTGATGCCGCCCGGGTCGTGGGGCCCAGGCGCGACCCGTCGCCAGCGGCTTGCCGTTCATCTGCCACGACAGCCCGGCGCGCGGCGGACTCATCGTCGGGAAAATTCGCTGATGCGCCGGCGGAATGTCCGGATCGAGCACCAGAATGCTGCCGTTGGCCGGTGCGACGATGCGCGCGCTGGTATCGTCTACCGGCGCCGGCCGCACTTCCGCGGTTTCAGTGCCGCTAAGAAACCACTCCTCGCGCGGTGGCTCCAGCGCGTCGGCAAAGCGTACCGCTCGCCGCTCGAGTCCCGCCGGCGGCAGCGGCGGGCGGCCCGGCTCGCTGGCGTGCAGGGCTTGCATGACTTCCGCCCAGATCGGCGCCGCGCCGCTCAGTCCCGAGACTTCCCACATCGGCGTGCCGTCGAAATTGCCCACCCACACCCCGACCGTGTAGCGCGAGGTATAGCCGATGCACCAGTTGTCCCGCATTTCCTTGCTGGTGCCGGTTTTGACCGCCGCCCAGAACGGCAGGGCCAAGGGACTTTCCAGCCCGAAGGTGGCGCTGCGACTGGCGCGGTCGGCCAGCAGATCGCCCACGATGAAACTCGCCGCGGGCTGCAGCGCGGGCGTGGCCTGCAGCGGCTCCTTGGGGCGCACGCGGAGCGGGGCGTACACGCCGCCGCTGGCGAGCGTGCGGTAGGCGGCAACCAGCTCCCACAAGCTGACCTCCGGCGAGCCCAGCGCCAGCGCTTCGCCGTAATACTCGCCGTCGTGTGCGAGCGCAAAGCCCAGCTGGCGTAAATGGCCGACGAAGCGCTCGGGGTTGAGCAGCATCAGCGTGCGCACCGCCGGCACGTTCAGCGAGCCGGCAAGCGCGCTGCGCAGGCTGACCCGGCCACGAAACGCTTCGCTGTAGTTGCGTGGCTCATAGGCGCCGCCGGCTTTCACCACGCTGAGCGGGCTGTCTTCGAGGATCGACGCGGCGTTGAGACGGCGGGTTTCGATGGCAAGTTCATACAAGAAAGGCTTGAGGGTCGAACCCGCCTGCCGGCGGGCGCGCACACCGTCGACAAAGCGGGCGGAACTCAAAGGCGCGCCGTTGCCGACGTAAGCCAGCACCTCGGCGCTCGCGTTGTCGACCACCAGCACCGCACCGTCGCTGACGTGGCGCGGCGCGAGTTCGCGTAACTGCCGCTGCAGCGCCTCACGGGCAACCGTCTGAACCCGAGCATCCAGCGTGCTGCTCACCGTTTCGCCGCCGGTGCGCAGCAGTCGCGCGGCAAGCTGCGGGGCTTCGTTCGGGCTCGCTTTGACCGTGCCTTGCGACAGATCCCGGGCGCGCGCTCGCAGCGCGCTGCAGGCCACCGGCGTCGGCAGCCGCACCGCCAGCCGACAGGCGCGCGCGCTCAGCGCGGCGGGTGAAGCATTCGGTTGGCCAAGCATTGCGCTGAGCAGCAGGGCGTCGGTGCGGTCGAGCGCGGCGGGCGCCTTGCCGAACAGGCGCTGGCTGGCGGCACCGATGCCCGCCAGCTCGCCGCGATAGCTCGCGAGATTGAGATAGGCCTCGAGGATTTCGGGCTTCGACCAGGCGCCGGCCAGCGCGCGGCCAGCCTGCGCCTGCCGCCATTTTTGCCACAGCTTGCGGCCGCCCCGACGCGCCCGCAGCGTCGGGTCGAGGAGGGCGGCAAGCTGCATGTCGAGCGTGCTGGCACCGCGCGGATAACCCCGCAGCGTGTCGCGCAGGGCCGCCGCGATTGCCCACCAGTCGACGCCCGCGTGCTGCCAGAAGCGCTGGTCTTCGACGGCGATGACGGTGTCTAGCAGCGGTCGCGACAGCGCCGACAGCGGCACCCAGTCGCTGCGTCTTACCTCGGCGTTCTGCCGGCGACTGTCCAGCACCACGCCGTGGCGGTCCAGCAGCTGCGCTTCGCTGGCTGGATACGCGGCGCGCACCTCGCCCGGCGAGGGCAGGGCCGCGGCGGTGGCCGGCGCTGACACCACCAGCGCCAGCAGCAGACTGCGCGCCCGGCGCCTCACGGCAGAACGGTCAGGGGCTCGTTGGGGCTCGCACCGAAGACGGCCGGGGCGTACATGGCGTCGACCCGTGTCGGCGGCAGCGCGAAGCTGCCCGCATTGTTGAGTCGCACCCGATAGCGCAGCACCGAACGCCCCGCCGGCAGGTATTCAAGGTACGCGCGGTAGCCGTCCGCGCCGCGCTCCGTGAAGCTCGGCGTGAGGCTGGCGCCGCTGTCGTCCTGACCCAGTGTGGCGCTGTCGCCGCCGAGGCCGCTGCCCAACGCGACCGCGCCGGCCGGCAGGGGATCGCTGACGGCCACCCAGGGCATCTCGCTCCTGGCGTCAATTTCGAGCACCACGCTGTAAACGTCGCCGCGATGCCAGGCCTCGGGCGTTTGCCGGCTGATGGCTTCCACGCGGCGGGTAATCCGGTAGCCGCTCGCCACCGGGGCGCTCAGCGGGACGGCCGCGCGGCTTTCCAGCGAGGCCCAGGGCGCACCGCTACCGCTGTGCTGCAGACGCAAGACGGCCGGCGCGCTGGGCCACGGCAGGGTTTGCGCGATGGCGGGCGTTGGCCACGCTTGCTCCCGCTGCTGCCCGGCCAGGCTGAGACTGGTGCGGCCGGCAACCGGGGTTTTTTCAAAGTTTTCCGCGAATTTCCGCAGTGCCAGCACGCCCACGGCATTGGCCGCCGTGGTGTCCCAATGCCCCGCCTGCTGGCGGGCAAGTGCGCCCTGCAACAGCCGCGGCGCGTCGCTGGCCCAGTCGGGCAGGGCCGCGACCAGACCCAACAGGCGGTTGTGCGTCAGGTCCCCCGACACCATCAGGCTGGGCAGCTGGTCCCCCGGCGCGCTGGCCAGCATCAGCTGATTACCCTGTGGCACGAGGCGTGCGCGCAGTTCATCCAGCGTGGCCTTGAGCCGCGCCGGCTGCCCCGGCAGGTCCGGGCTGCGCAGCAGGATGTCCAGCCAGTCGACCACGGCGCTGCTCGGCCACAGCCGGGGTGTCTCGTCGATGCTGTCCAGCCAGCCGGGATTGAGTCCTTCGGGCTGGCGGGCCAGCGCCGCAAGGATCGCGATCTTGCGCAGGCTGAGGTCGGCGGTGGGTAGCGGCGAACGCGGCTGGTAGCGGCCTTCCAGCACGCCGATCAGGCCTTCCCGCAGCGGCATGCGCTGCAGCGCTGGAATCTCGCGCCCGGCGTCCGCGGCGAGCGACAGCAGATAGGCCGACAGCACGTCGCTGCCGGCGCCCTGGCCCGGGAAATAACGCGCCAGACCGTGTTCGTCGAGATAGCCCGGCAGTTCGCTCATCAGGGCGTCCCATTCGGTGTCGTCGCCAAGCCCGACGGCCTTCGAGACGCGCTGCTCGAGGCAGCGAAAGGGATACTGCCGGAACCAGGTCTCAACGCCCGCCGGCACCTGCGCCAGCGACGCCTGCAGGCTGATTCGCAGCCCGCCGCCGGGCAAGGCACCAACCGGTGCAGCGACCGGCAGGGTCTGCTCGCCCTGCACGTGCAGGAGGCTGGCTTGGAGGGTGCTGAGCGGAATCGCCGGCAACACCGTCTGTTTCACGCTAAGCGCATCCTGCGCCGCCGCGCCCGCATCGGCCGTCACCGTCCAGCGCAAGCCGCTGGCGTCCGGTGCCTCGTAGTCCCAGCTCACCTCCTGCGCGGCGCCCGGCGCAAGGCTGAGCTGTTGAGCGGGCAGCGGGCTGGCGCTGGTTTCGCCGGCGTCCTGGGTGACGCTGACCTGCGCGGCAAGCGTCGCGCTCAGCGCTTTGTCGCTCGCGTTACGCAGCGTGAAGCTCGCGCGGTAGCGGTCGCCCACGCGGACCATCGCGGGCAGGCCGGCGTGCAGCATCAGCGGCTGGGTGCTGCGGATGCTCGCGCTGCCGGTGCCGAAATGGCCGGTGCCGGCGGTGGCCACGGCGACCAGCCGGAAGCTGGTCAGGGAGTCGTTCAAGGGCACTTCGATCCGCGCCCGGCCCTGAGCGTCCAGCGCGAGCTTCGGCGCCCACAGCAACAGCGTGTCGAACATGCGCCGCGTGCCGCTGCCGCTGCCGCCACCACCGCCAGGCGCCACCGCCTTGCGTCCGTAATGCCGCTTGCCGACGACCTGCATTTGCGCGGTCGCGGTCTGCACTTCAATGCCGCGCCGGGTGAGCATGCTTTCCAGTACCTGCCAGCTCGCGTTGGGGCGGAGTTCCAGCAGGCCTTCGTCGACCGCCGCCAGCGCCACTTCGCTGTGCGGCGGCAGCGCTTTGCCGTCGGCCCGGCGGACTACGATCTCAACCGCGGCCCGTTGCCCCGGCTGGTAGGTCTCGCGCTCGGGCGTCACGCTCACCTTGAGCGCATGCGCCGCCCAGCCGACGCGCAGTTCGGTCATGCCGAGCTTGAAGGCCGGCCGACCCAGATCGACCAGTGCGGTCGGTTGAATTGCTCGCTCGCGACCCCGCACCGCCAACACCGAGACAAAGACGTTCGGCGCGCCTTCGGGCGGAATCGGCACCTCGACCACCGGTGCCTTGCCGCTCAGGTCCACCACCTGCTGCCACAGCACGCCTTCGCGCTCCAGCGAGACCAGCGCGGTGGCGGCGCGAAACGGCATGCGCACCTGCAGGCGCGCGGTTTCGCCGGGGGCATATTCACGGCGCTCCGGCACCAGCGACATGCGGTCGTCGTTGCCCTGCGCGAACCACCAGTCCTGATCGTTCGCCACCCAAACGTCGCGATTCACCACGCTGGGATTGCCCGCGGCGTCCAGCGTCTGCGCGCGCAGGATGAGGTTGCCGGCGATCTCGGTGCTGGTGGTGCAGACCAGTTCACCGCGGGCGTCGGTACGGCCGCGACAGGCCTGCCCCAGCGGCTTCACCTCGCTGCGGTTCTCCCAGGCATAGAAGCCGCCCAGCAGTCTTTTACGGCTCGAATAGTTAATTTTTTGGAACAAATCGACCGTCACCTCGACGCCGGCCAGCGGCCGACCGCGGGTGTCGAGCGCTACCGTGGTGAAGACCACCTCGCGTCGGCTCATGGTCCAGTCGCGTGGCTTGATCCCCAGCAGCACCGCCGACGGCCAGAGCGGCACGCGGGTAGCGGCGGTCAGCACTTCGCCGTTGGGATCCGGGTATTCCACTTCCGCCACCAGCGTTTGCGGCGTGGTGGATTTTGGCAGCGCGGTCAGTTCGAGCCGGGCGCCGCCCGTTTTGTCCAGCGTGAGGCTTTGCACCGGCAGCGCCTGCGGCGGTGGCGCCGGCTGGTAGCTGGGCGCGCTCCAAGCCGCTTCGGTCTGGTCGGTCTCGCCAACGCTGACGTCGCCGTTGGCAAACACATAGTCTTCGTAGTCGGTAAAGCCGACGGTGCGGGCTTGGATGAGGCCGCGCAGCTTGACGGGCAACTCGCTGGCGCCGCCGCCGGCGAGGTAGGTGATCTGCAAATCGAGCGGCAAGCGGTCGCGGTTTACGACCGGCAGGTCCTGCGGCTGCAGCGCGGCGCGGAGCAGCGGCACGCGGAACTGTTCGACGCGGAATTCGCCGGCCTCGAGCCAGGCGTCGCCGTCGGCGATCTGGATGCGATAGGTGCCTTGCCGCGCGCTGGCCGGAATGGTCCAGTCGCTCAAGGCGCTGCCGGTGTCGTTATCCAGCGTGGCGTCGAGCGGAATCTCGGTGCCGCTGCCGTCGTGACGCAGGCGAACCTGCAGGCTCTCGGGCTGCCAGGCCGCAAATCCGCGGGTGCTGCGGGCGCGCAGCAGGTGCTTCATGTGCACGGTCTCGCCAGGTTTGAAGAGGCTGCGGTCGAGCACGCTGACCGCGCTATGCGCGCTGAACCAGTTCGGCCCCGGCAGGCCGAACTGCCAGGTGCTGATGCCGTTGTTCCAGTCAGACGCCACAAAGCTTGCGTCCTCGCCGTAACGCGCCACGGCGATCAGGCCCCGGCTATTCCAGCCACAGTCTGGCAGCTGCTGATTGTTGGGCAGGGCTTCGGCAATGGTGGCGACACCCTGTCGGTCGGTCGTGCCCTGCCATAGGGTTTTACCGGCGCAGTCGTGCACGCTGACGGCGGCTTTGGCGACCGGTTTGCCGCTGTCGAGCGCCGTGACCCAGACAAGCGAGGATTCGCGTCCCCACTTGAGGTGCACGCCCAGATTGGTCACCAGCGCCATGGCCTGCACGTAGTAGGGCGCAGGTTTGGCGAACAGCGCCGCACCGAGGCGCGGACTGGCGATTTCGGCGACGTAGAAGCCGGGTTTCGGCAGCGGGATGCCGACCATTTCCAGCGCTTTGGCCGGGGTTTGGCGCGGCACTTCAAAGGCGGTGACGCCGCTCGCCTCGCGCAGTACTTCCGTCATGCCGGGCTGGCCGCGCAGTTCGCTGGCCTGTTTTTCTTCGTTCCAGAACCAGTCGTAGCGCCGTGCCTGCTTGACCTGTTGAAACCACCGGCCGATCGCGGCGACGTCGTCCACCGGCACCCGCAGCAGGCGGCCCTTGATGCCGGCACGCACGGTCGGCGCGCCGGTGAAGCCGTGGTCCCGCCGCAGGAGTTGGTCGATTTGTTCGTCGATAAAGCCCGTGATGCCGGGCGTCGTCGGCGTGGACGCCGGGCGGGCGCTCACGATCAGATTGGGTTCGATGTTGCGCACGCTGATGGGCAGCGCCGGCTCGCCATGGGCCTCCACAATGCCGAACTCGGCGGCAAATTTAGCGAGCGGCGGGTCTTCTTCGGTGCGGATGATCAGCGGAAAGCTGGCCGCATTGGCAAGCGTGCGGCCGGCGTCGTCGCTTAGCCCGGCAGGCAGTGTGAGCCGCAGTTTCGCGTGCGGCGGGAAGGGGCCGCGCGCCACCAGACCGTTGCTCCAGAGATCTCCCGTGCTGCCGTCGACGGTGACTGGAAAGCGCTGGCCGTCGGGGCCTTCCAGCGTTGCGGCCAGCAGGGCTTCGCGCGGCACGGCAGCGTTGAAATCAAGCCGGATGTCAAAGCCCGGCAGGCAGCCGCCGTCGCGGCGCGCGCGCTGGCAGCTTTGGGTGGCGGTGAAGTCCGCGCGGGTTTCGTAGGCCAGCGTCTGGCGCTCGGCATTGCTGATGCCCGACGCAGCGGCGATGCCCGGACCGAAGTCGAGAAATACTTTGGCCGCCGCGGGCAGGCGTTGGCGGCACTGCACGGCCACCAGCGCCGAATCCGGCCCATCAGTCAGCGCGGCATAGCGCTCGCGTACCGCGGCTTCATCGGCCGCCGTGCGGGCCACGAGGGTCTGCTCGTAGGTGGCCGGCAGGCGGGCCATGGCATAACGGCGGAGAAACCACGGGCTGGCCGCCAGCACCGCGCGACGCTCGTCATGCTTGAGCACCCGCACGCCGATTTGCTCACCCACGCCTTCCGCGCCGCAATGCACGCGCTGTTCGAGGGTCGCGGTGTCGACGGGGGCGTCCAGTCCCAGCAGGAAAACCTGATTTTCATCGATCGTGCTGCCTTCCCAAGGCTCGCTTTGCAGGATCGACGGGCCACCCGTGTCAAAGGCAAAACGCTGCTGGCCGCCTACCGCCTGACCCTGACTGTCGCGCAGGCCGGCCCGCAGGGCGAACTGACAGCGCAGGCCCACCGGCGGCGTGCCCGCGATGTCGAATACCCAGTTGCGCGCATCCAGCCAGCGGCCGCTGCCGGGCAGGGCGCAGTCCATGGTGAAGGGATCGGGCAGGCGGGGTTCGCCGAAGGCCACCATCGGGGTGGCGAAGCGGACGCTCACGCTGCCAATGGCTTTGGCGCTGCCGGCCGGGCTGAACGACTCCACGCGCGCTGACGGCGATGCGGCGAAGCTTGAAGTGCCGAGGATGCCGGTGAGGACCAGCAGCAGGGCGCGGAGCGTGTTCATCATGAAGTCTCCCGAACCGGATAGGCGTCGGGGGGTAGTCTACGGGCAGACGGCGCGGGACGTACCTGCGGGAGAATCAGGCGGCGTGATGGATGGCCTGCTCGCCGGCGTAACGCAGCGGCTCGCTGAACCAGGCCAGCGACTCGCCCAGCGCCGCGACTTCGCCCACCACCACCAGCGCGGGCGCGGCAATCTGCTGTGCGCGTCCGGCTGCCGCGAGGCTTTGCAAGTCGGCCAGCACCACGCGCTGTGCGGCGGTGCTGCCGCGTTCGATCAGCGCGACGGGCGTGTGCGGCGCGCGACCCGCCGCCAGCAGGCGCGCTTCGATCAGCGGCAGCTGCGCGACGCCCATGTAGAACACCACGGTGTGAGTGGATTGTCCCAGCGCCGTCCAGTCCACGCGGTCGACCGAGCGCTGGCAGTGCGCGGTGACGAAGCTGACCTGCTGAGCGTAGTCGCGATGGGTCAGCGGAATACCGGCATAGGCCGCGCAACCCAGCGCGGCGGTCACGCCCGGAATGACCGCAAAGGGCAGGTCGTGAGCGGCGAGGATCGCGAGTTCTTCGCCGCCGCGCCCGAAAATGAACGGGTCGCCGCCTTTCAGCCGCACCACGCGCTTGCCGGCCTGCGCAAGCGCGAGCAGGCGTTGGCCGATGCGGGCCTGGGTTTGCTGGTGGTCCTGTCCGGTCAGTTTGCCGACGTCTTCCTGCACCACGTGGGCGGGAATCAGCGCCAGCACCTCGGCGCCCACCAGACGGTCGTACAGCACGTGTTCGGCTTCCATCAGGGCCTTGAGTCCGCCTAGCGTCAGCAGATCCGCCGCGCCCGGGCCGGCGCCGACCAGCGTCACGAAACCCCGGTCGCTCCGCACGGTGCCCGGCAGCACCTGTCGCAGCCGGGCAAAGAGTTCGCGCAGGCTGGTCATCCGGCGGTGGTGAGTCGCCGGACTTCGCCGGCGAACTGCTGGCCAGTGTGAATATCCGCGACGATGCCGGCGCGGCGCACGAAGTCACCCAGACTTTCGCCGGCGTTGCGCCCCGCGGCGTAGGCGGCGAAGACGGTTGTGAGTTCGGCCAGAATCTCGGCTTCCGTGATGTTGTCGCGGAAAGGCACGGTCAGACGCGAGCCGTCGCGGGCCCCGCCGAGATACAGGTTGTAGCGCCCCGGCGCCTTGCCGACCAGCGCAATCTCGGCCAGAAACGGCCGCGCGCAGCCGTTCGGGCAGCCGGTGATGCGCAGGTTAATCGGCGTGCCGGTCAGGCCGTGCTCATCGAGCAGCGCTTCGACCTTGCTGAGGAACTCGGGCGCGTAGCGTTCGCTTTCCGCCATCGCGAGCGCGCAGGTCGGCAAGCCCACGCAGGCCAGCGCCAGATGGCGCACCGGCGAGACGGTGGTGATGAGGCCATGCGCGCGGAGCAGGGCGTCGACTGCGGCCTTGTCTGCCGCGCTGATGTCCGAAAGCAGCACATTCTGGTTGGCCGTTAGCCGGAACTGCGCCTTACCGCTCGCGGCAATCGCCCGCAGGCCGCTCAGCGCTTGCCACGCGCCGTCGTCGCGGATGCGGCCCGACGGCGCGTACAGCATGTAGTGCCAGTAGTCTTCGTCGTCTTGATGCCAGCCCTGCGGCCGGTCGCCGTTGTCGTTGAAATGGATCGGCGGAGCGGGCGTGAAACGGATGCCGGCGCGGCGCTCTACTTCGGCACGGAAGGCGTCGAGGCCCATGTCGTCGACCGTGTACTTCAGCCGCGCGTGCTTGCGATTGGTCCGGTCGCCGTGGTCGCGCTGGGTGGTGACGACGGCCTCGGCGACCGTCACCGCGTGTTCCGGCGTGCACACGCCAAGCCCGTCTGCCACCCGCGGCCAGGTCGCCAAATCGCCGTGGGTCACGCCCATGCCACCGCCGACCACCACGTGATAGCCGGTGATGCGTCCCGCATCCAGCACGGCGATGAAGCCGAGATCCTGCGAGTAGACGTCGACGTCGTTGTCCGGCGGGACGGCGAGGCCAATTTTGAATTTGCGCGGCAGATAGGTGCTGCCGTAGACGGGTTCGTCGACCTCTGCGGTGTCGACCAGCTTTTCGCCGTCGAGCCAGATTTCGTGGTACGCGCCGCTTTTAGGCAGCAGATGCGCGCTGATTCGAAGCGCCAGATCCAGCGCCTCGGCGTGCACCGCGCGGCTCGCCGGCAGGGTGGTGCTCATCACGTTGCGGTTCACGTCGCCGCAGGCCGCGAGCGTGTCCAGCAGCGCGCGATTGATCGCCGCAATGGTGGGTTTGAGGTCGCGTTTCAGGATGCCGTGCAGCTGAAAAGTCTGCCGCGTGGTCAGCCGCAGCGTGCCGTTGGCGTACTCGTGGGCGATGGCATCGAAGGCCAGCCATTGCGCCGGCGTGCACAGCCCGCCCGGGATCCGCGCGCGCACCATGAACTGCCACGCCGGTTCCAGCTTCTGCTCGCGGCGCTCGGCGCGCAGGTCGCGGTCGTCCTGCTGATAGCTGCCGTGAAACTTGATGAGCTGGGTGTCGTCGTCGCTGATGGCGCCGGTGATCTGGTCGGTCAGGCCTTCGGCAATCGTGCCGCGCAGCTGTCGGCTGCGGGTCTTGATGCCTTCAACGGCGGAAAGCTCGTCGGACTTGCTCATCTCAATACACGTCTCGCTGGTAGCGCCCTTGCTGGCGTAGTTCGAACAGATACTCCTCGGCGCCGTCTTCGTCACGCCCGCCGTGGCGCATGATGAGTTCAAGCAGGGCGCGGTGCACGTCTTTCGCCATGCGCTTGGCGTCGCCGCAGACGTAGAACGCAGCGCCGGCTTCAAGCCAGGCATAGACCTCGGCGCCCTGTTCGCGCAGACGATCCTGCACGTAGACCTTCTGTGCGCCGTCCCGTGAAAAAGCCAGATCCAGCCGCGTCAGCGAGCCCTCGCGCAGATGCCGCTGCCACTCGATCTGGTAGAGGAAATCTTCACGCTGCGTCCGTTCGCCGAAGAACAGCCAGTGCTTGCCGGCGGCGCCGCGCGCCGCGCGCTCTTCGATGAAGGCCCGAAACGGCGCGATGCCGGTGCCGGGGCCGACCATGATGAGCGGCACGTCGTCGTTGGCCGGCAGGCGGAAGGCGCTGTTGCGGTCGAGTTGAAGCTCGACGACCGCGCCGGGCGCCAGCGCGGCCAGATAGTTGGATGCCGCGCCCGGCCGGGCGCGTCCTTCGTGGTCGTCGTTGACTATCGCCACCGTCAGATGCACTTCATCCGGGCTTGCGAGCCGGCTTGAAGCGATCGAATAGGCGCGGGTCGCCAAGGGCCGCACCAGCGACACCAGCGTTTGGGGCGGGAAGCGGACGTCGGTTTCGCGCAAGACATCGACCAGCTGCCGCGACGCCAGCCAGTTGGCGACGGCCTCGGGCGTGGCCGCTGCCAGCCAGTCGCGCAGATCTGATCGCGGCGCCAATTCCGCAATCGCCTGCACCACCGGGCGGGCGAGCTGGGTGATTTCAAGCCCCTCGCGCAGGGCGGCTTCAATCGTCAGCGTGCGCTCGCCCAGATGCACCGGCGTGGCCGCAGGCCACTGCATGAGCGTGAGGATTTCAGACACCACGCTCGCCGGGTTGTGCGGACGGAGCGACACGCTGTCGCCCGGAAGGTAGTCGAAGTCGGCGGTGTCCAGCGCGAACTCGACGTGGCGAACCTCCTTGCTGGACTGACGCCCGGTGATGCGCTGGTTGGCGAGCAGGGTGGCGCTGGCTCGCAGGTGCTCGCGCGGCGCCGGCGCGGTGGTTTCCACCAAGGCTAAGCGCGCGGGCGCGGCGGCTTCTGGTAGCAACGCGGCGAAGGCGCTGACTGCTGATTCGAGCCACGCGTCGTTCGCCGCCGCCAGATCGACGTCGCACTCCACGCGCGGCACCGCGGCCCGTGCGCCTAGCGCCTGCAGGCGCTCGTCGAAATCGCGGCCCGTTTTGCAGAAATGCGGGTAGCTGGAATCGCCGAGGGCCAGCACGCTGTAGCTGAGTTGGGGCAGGCGGGCGGCCTGCGCGCTCGTCAGATACCGATGCAGGGCGAGCGCATCGTCCGGCGGGTCACCGTCGCCATGGGTGCTGACGACCAGCAGCAGCGCGGTTTCCTGACGCAGCTGCCGGGGATTGAAGTCGGCCAGACTCACCAGACGGGCGGCGACTCCGCGCTGCTGGGCCGCTTTGAGCACGCGCTCGCCGAGCCGCTTGCCGTTACCGGTTTGCGAGCCGACCAGAATGCTGAGGCGCTGAGCGGGCGGATGGGCAGACGCCGCGGCGGTCGAGGCGCTTCGGTGCTGACCGGCGAGACCGGCCAGATAGCCGCTGGCCCACACGAGGTCGCTGGGCGAGAAGCCGTCGACCGCCGCCTGCAGGCGCGCAATTTGCGTTGCCGTGAGAGGCTGAGGCCGGGATTCGGGCTGGGATGCAGAAGACAAGGCGCGTACTCCGGCCGGGATTCGGGAGCGCGGAGTCTAGGGAGAGAAGTCAGCCGGGTGAATTATCGTCTCGGCATAACCATCTGCCATTGCGGTCTAAGTGGCGCCTGAGGAGCCGCCGCCCAGCGCCCAGAGCACCAGCAGGCCAAAGGCAATTCGGTACCAGGCGAAGGGCACAAAGCTGTGGGTGGCGACAAAGCGCAGCAGAAACCGGATTGCGGCCAGCGCGCTGAGGAACGCCGCCACGAAGCCGGTTGCGAATACCGGCAGGGCGTCCAGTGTCAGCAGGTCCCAGCTTTTGTAGAGGTCCAGTGCGGTGGCAGCGAACATCACCGGAATGGCGAGGAAGAAAGAAAACTCGGTCGCGCACTGGCGGCTGACGCCGAGCCACATGCCGCCCATGATCGTTGCGCCTGACCGGGATACCCCGGGGATCAGTGCCAAGGCCTGACAAAGACCAATCTTGAACGCGAGTGAGAGACTGAGGCTGTCGACCGTCGTGACCCTGGATGGCGGCGCCAACCGTTCGACCGCAAGGATCGCGAGACCACCGCCGATCAAGGCCCAGGCAACGACCGTCGGGTTAAACAGCACGGACTTGATGTAGCCATGCAGGAGCAGGCCAAGGACGGCGGCCGGCAGGAAGGCGCAAAGCAGGCGGAGCACAAAGCCCTGCGCGGCCCGGCTGTGGGTCAGGCCGGTGGCCACCGGCCAGAGGCGCGCGCGGAAGTGCCAGCAGACCGACAGGATGGCCCCCAGCTGGATGACGACCTCAAAGGTTTTCGCTTCCGGTCTGTTAAACTCCAGCCACTCGCTGGCAAGAATCAGGTGGCCAGTGCTCGACACCGGCAGGAACTCGGTCAAGCCCTCAACCACGCCCAGCACGAGCGCTTTCAGCATCATCACCTGATCCACGAGGCTCCCCGATTCGACGTTCAACAAAAGGCCGGCCCACGTCTGACGACGTCGGGGCGCGGGCGGCGCGAGGTTAGCATGGTCCTTGGTCTGGAATTGTTAGGCACGCTGCTGCTGATCCTCATCGCGGCAGAAATTTTCACCAACGCACTGGAACATCTGGGCGAACGCATCGGGATCTCCGAAGGCGTGACGGGCTCGCTGTTTGCGGCGGTGGGCACGGCGATGCCCGAAAGTATTGTCCCTCTGGTGGCGGTACTGGCCGGCGGCGCCAACGCGCAAATGAATGCTGAAATCGGCGTCGGCGCCATTCTGGGTGCGCCCCTGATGCTCTCGACATTGAGCCTCGCAATCATGGCCCTCTCGGTGCTGGGACGGCGCGGGTGGATGGGCCATTTGCGGCCTGAGCGCAGCGGGTTGCGCCGGGATTTGCTGTTCTTCCTGATCGCCTACGCGCTGGCCATTGCCGCGCTATTCGTGCCGGCCGAGATGAAAGCCGTGCGGTCGGGGTTTGTCGTGGCGCTGGTCCTGACCTATTTCATTTACGTGATGCTGACGCTGCGCGTGTCTGCCGCGCTGGTCGACGATGGCCACGGCACCGAAGCCGGTGGGGCCTTGTTTCTGAGCCGGCTGGGTCTGCCGACCAATTTGCCGGTGATTGTGCTGCAGATGCTCATCGGGCTCGCCTTGCTGGTCGGCGGTGCGAAAGGCTTCGTGCATTCGGTAGAAACCGTGTCGGCGCTAATCGGGCTTTCGCCGCTCTTGCTGGCACTGCTGATCGTGCCGGTGGCCACGGAATTGCCGGAGAAGGTGAACAGCGTGCTGTGGATCCGCCGCGGCAAAGACACGTTGGCGTTCGGCAATATCACCGGCGCCATGGTGTTTCAGGGCAGTTTGCTGCCCGCGTTGGGGATAGTGATTACGCCCTGGCAACCCACCCCAGAAGTGCTCGTCGGCATCGGTGTGACCTATGCCGCCGGCCTCTGGATGTTTGCATTGGCCCGGCGCGGGGACTTGCGCCTGTGGCATCTCGCCGTGAACGGCGTGATTTACGTGGGCTATGTCAGCCTGATGCTGACGTGATCAGGATTTTGTTTGCGACCTGCCAGCACAATGCTGGACAGGTTGCTGGCTGGTGCCGAGAAGAGGACTCGAACCTCCACGGATCTCTCCACTGGTACCTGAAACCAGCGCGTCTACCAATTCCGCCACCTCGGCAAAGCGAGCGGCAATCTACAGAAGGGGCATGGGTGAGTCAATGAGTCGACGCAACGATCGCGCGCCGCGCGAACCTCGCGAGTACAGCGTGGTCATCCCCTCGCGAGAAGATATCGCCGCCGCGCTTGAAAAAGCCGACGCGCCTTTGCCCTTGCCGGCACTCGCCAATCTGCTCGGTTTGCTGGGCAACGAGGAAGCGATCGATGGCCTGACCCGGCGTCTGCGCGCGATGGTGCGCGACGGACAATTGGTCGAGAACCGCGCCGGTCGTTACGGCGTGGCGCGACGAATGGAGCTCATTGCCGGGCGCGTGATTGGGCATCCCGATGGCTTCGCCTTTGTGCGTCCTGATACAGGCGATCAGGACATCTATCTCGAACCCCGTCAGGCGCGGCGCGTCTTGCACGACGACCGGGTGCTGGTGCGGATTGCGGGCGTCGACCAGCGGGATCGTCCGTTTGGCGCGATTGCCGAAGTCATCTCACGCGCCAACAGCGAAGTGGTGGGGCGTTATTTTCGCGACGGCGGCGTGGGCTATGTGGTGCCCGATAATCGCAGTATCAACCAGGATTTGCTGGTGCCGGCAGGCGATGAGGGAGACGCCAGTCACGGCCAGATTGTGGTCGCGCTGATCACCCAGCAGCCGGATGCTCATACCCAGCCGATCGCGCGGGTGGTGTCGGTGCTGGGGAATCACATGGCGCCGGGCATGGAAGTGGAAATCGCTATCCGCGCCCACAGCCTGCCGTGTGAGTGGCCGGCGGACATCGAGCCAGAGGTGGCGCAAGTCCCGACCAGCGTCAGCGCCGAGGACTGCGCCGACCGCGTCGATTTACGCGACCTGCCCTTCGTCACCATCGACGGCGCCGATGCGCGCGACTTTGACGACGCCGTGTACTGCCGCGCCATGCGGGGCGGTTACAAGCTCTACGTGGCAATTGCCGATGTCGCGCATTACGTGCGCGAAGGCAGCGTGCTGGACGCGGCAGCTCGCGAACGCGGCACCTCGGTGTATTTTCCCGACCGCGTGATCCCGATGCTGCCCGAGGCGCTGTCGAACGGCATTTGCTCCTTGCGGCCCGAGGTCGATCGGCTGGTGCTGGTATGCGAACTGTCGCTCAACGCCGAGGGCGAGCCGGGTAAAGCCCGCTTCTACAACGGCGTGATTCATTCACATGCCCGCCTGATTTACGAAGACGTGGCGGCCTGGCTCGACCAGCCGCGCACCCGCGAGCCCAGCCTGCACAACCAGGTGCTGCTGTTGCATGAGCTCTATTTGAAACTGCGCGAACGCCGCGAATTGCGTGGTGCGCTGGACATCGATTCGGTAGAGCCGAAGTTCGTGTTCAACGCGGCGCGCAAAATTGAACGCATCGAAACCCGCGAGCGCAACGACGCCCACCGGCTGATCGAGGAGTGCATGATTGCCGCCAACGTCGCGGCGGCGGAATACCTCGAGCGCCATGCGCTGCCGGCGCTGTATCGCATCCACGCGCGGCCCGAGGGTGAAAAGCTGGTCGCCTTACGCAAGTTTCTGGCCGAGCTGGGCATTGCGCTGCCCGGCGGTGAGAAGCCCGAAGCGCGCCACTTCGCGCAGGTGCTGACGCAGGCGAAAGCGCGTCCCGACCGCCATCTGATTGAAACGGTGTTGATGCGTAGTCTGAAGCTCGCGGTCTATCGCGGCGAGAACGCCGGACACTTCGGCCTCGCGCTCGATGCCTACGTGCATTTCACCTCGCCCATCCGGCGGTATCCCGATCTGGTCGTGCATCGCGCGATCAAGCGCCGGCTGGCCAAGGCGAAGACGCCCAAGTCGGCGCTGGAGGAAATTCCGGTGCTGGCGGAGCACACCTCGATGACCGAGCGCCGCGCGGATGAAGCGACCCGCGAAGCCGTGGCGTGGCTGAAGTGCGAATTCATGCTGGAAAAAGTGGGTAAAAGTTTTCCGGGCACCATCAGCAACGTCACCTCGTTTGGCATGTTCGTCCAGCTGTCCGACATTTTTGTGGAAGGCTTGGTACACGTCACTGCGTTGCCGGACGACTACTACCAGTTCGATCCGACGGGCCACCGCCTGCGCGGCCGGCGCACCAATCGGGAGTTCCGGATCGGCCAGCAGGTACGGGTGACGGTGATGCGGGTCAGTCTCGACGAGCGTCAAATCGATTTTGCGCTCGCGACCGAAGCACCGCCGGTCAAACGGCGCCGGCGGTAAGCGGCGATGTCGCGCAACGACCGCAGCCTGACGGTGTTTGGCCTACATGCCTGCGCGGCGACCCTGACCCGCGCCGGCCACGATGTGCTTGAAATGTGGTTGCGGCGCGACGGCGGCAGTATCGAGCTGGACGCGCTGGCGAAACAGGCGAGCGCACTGGGCGTGATGGTGCAGCGGGTCCCGCCGGCAACGCTCGACCGACTGGCTGATGGCGGCGTGCATCAGGGCATCGTGCTGCGCCGACGCGCGCCGCCGGCGCTGGAACTGAACGACCTGCGGGCGCGACTCGCCGGTCGCAAAGAACCGCCGCTGCTACTGGCCATCGATCATCCGCAGGATCCCCACAATCTGGGCGCCTGCCTGCGGGTAGCGGACGGTGCGGGGGTGGATGCGGTCATCATTCCGCGCGATCGCAGCGTGGGTCTCACCGCCGTCGCGGCGAAGGTCGCCAGCGGCGCGGCCGACAGCGTGCCCCTGGTGCAGGTCGGCAATCTGGTGCGCGCGCTGGAGTCGCTGAAGGAAGACGGCCTGTGGGTGGTGGGCGCCAGCGGCGAGACCGAGCACAACCTGTATCAGGCCGACCTCAAACTGCCGCTGGTCATGGTGATGGGCGCCGAAGGGCCGGGACTCCGCCGTCTGACCCGCGAAACCTGCGACCTGCTCGTGCGGATTCCCATGCTCGGGACGGTTGAGAGTCTCAACCTGTCGACGGCGGCCGCGGTGTGCCTGTTCGAGGCGCGCCGCCAGCGCCAGTTCACCTGAGGCCTGCGGGTTTACAGCCAGCGGCTCGGCGGCTTACCATCGCTGGCTCACTATTTCCTTCAATCTCCTTGCTTCACCGCTTCGACGGGAAGCTATAACCCGAGAGGAGACCTCGTGCGACATTACGAAGTCGTGTTTCTGGTCCATCCTGACCAGAGCGAACAGGTCAACGGCATGGTTGACCGTTACCGCACCCTGATCGAATCCAACGGTGGCGCAATCCACCGCCTGGAAGACTGGGGCCGGCGCCAGCTGGCTTACCCGATCAACAAGGTGCACAAGGCGCACTACGTGCTCATGAATATCGAAGTCAACGCCGCCACGCTCGCCGAGCTGAGCAGCGCCTTCCGTTTCAACGACGCCGTGCTCCGCAATCTGATTATCGTGCGCGACAAGGCGCTGACCGAGCCCTCCCTGATGGCCAAGGCCAAAGAAGATCAGGAAGAGCGTGACAGCGAGCGCCGTGCCCGTAACGCCGAGCGTGAAAGCCGGGCCGAATCGCCCGCCGCCGCGTCGACCGATGAAGAATCGGCTGACGAAGCGGCTTCGGAATAAGCTTCAGAGGAAATACTGCCATGATGAAATCCAAACCTCGTGGGGGCGGCTCGCGCCACTTCCGCCGTCGTCGCTACTGCAAGTTCACGGCCGAAAAAGTCGAAGAAATCGACTACAAGGACATCAACACCCTGAAGGCCAACATCGCTGAGAACGGCAAGATCGTGCCCAGCCGGATTTCCGGCACCAAGGCGCGTTATCAGCGCCAGTTAGCGATCGCCGTGAAGCGCGCCCGCTTCCTGGCCTTGTTGCCTTACAGCGATTCGCACTAGGGCCTGACCGGCCGCTCCGGCTGTTCCTCACCCCGTGCGAGGGATTGCCCGATTTGCGATGAACGGCGTGCTGGCTGCGGCCAGCATGGCCGCCCTGTTCGCCGTTCTGGGGGCGCAGTTTGCGCCCATGCTGGTGGTCAGCGGGGCAGTAATCGGACTGGTCATGCTGCGGCATGGACCGTGGGAAACGCTAAAGGTTGGCGCGCTGGGCGGGCTCATTACCGCACTGATGTTCCAAATCGTGGCGGGTCGGGTGGGTGCTACCGTCGCCGTGGTGATCTCGCCGTGGGTACCGGTGTTCTTCGCGGCGATGGTGCTGCGGCAGAGCGCCCGACCGGGCCGGGCTGTGGCAGTGCTGGCGATGTTTGTGGCTGGCGTGGCCTTGGCCATCCGGCAGGCAGTGCCCGATATCGACGCCTTCTGGGCCAACTATATGACCGAGCTGGCGAGCGCTATGAAGGCAGCTGGCGGGCAGGTGCTCAACGCCGAAGAGATGCAGGCGCTGTCGAAAGCGATGCACCACATCTCGCTGGGCGCCTTGCTGACGGTCTTGCTCGCAATGCTGATGACGGCGCGCTGGTGGCAGTCGTCCCTGTACCGACCCGGCGCCTTCGGGGCCGAGTTCCGCGCCCTGGTCTTGCCGCTCTGGGCGCTGCCGGCCTTGCTTGCCAGCGCTGCGGTGCTGGCGGCCAGCGGGTCCGACACCGCACCCGGTCAGGTAGCCGGTGACGCTATTGTGGTGCTGATGTTATCGTTCGCGGTTCAAGGGCTTGCCGTTGCCCACGAACGCGTTGCCGCCATCGGCGGCGGAAGAGGGTGGCTGGTCGGGCTCTATCTCAGTCTCGGCCTGCTGCCCCAAATTGCCAGCGTGGCCCTTGCGGTGGCAGGACTAACGGACTTTGTGGCGGATTTCCGCCACCTCCGGCGACGCGCCGGAACGGGATAAACTCGAACGGCCTTGCGCCCCAAGCGTCAAGGTCTAAACAAGCTGGGAAACGAAGGCATACGACGATGGAAATCATTCTGCTCGAAAAAATCCACAATCTGGGCACGCTGGGCGACAAGGTGAAGGTCAAAGCGGGCTACGGCCGCAACTACCTCATCCCACGCCAGAAGGCGGTGCCGGCCACCCCGGAAAACATCGCCAAATTCGAAGCGCGTCGTGCCGAGCTCGAAGCCCAGCAGCAGTCCATTCTGGCCGATGCCCAGACCCGTGCCGCCGGCCTGACCGACCTCGAAGTCGTGATCACCGCCAAAGCTGGCAATGAAGGCCGCCTTTACGGCTCGGTCGGCACGCTGGAAATCGCCGAAGCCCTCGCCGGCCTGGGCCATTCCATTGAAAAGCGCGAAGTGCGCCTGCCCGACGGCCCGCTGCGGACGCTCGGCCGCCACACCGTGGAACTCGGCCTGCACGCCGAAGTGACCGCCACGGTGGTGGTGGTGGTGGCGTCTGCCACTGCGCCCCAGGCCTAAGGCCCACATCGCATTAGCCGTCTCAGCATGGCCAGGCCGGGTGTCCCCGCACTGGTCATGCGTCGACGGTTGGCTTGCACGACAGCCGGTGGTCTTTGCGCATGAGCACTGACGCTCCGTCTTACCGGCTGCCCGCTGCCGACCGCTCTGCGGAGTCCCTGCGCGTTCCGCCCCATTCCATCGAGGCCGAGCAGTCGGTGCTGGGCGGCCTGATGCTGGACAACGACGCCTGGTTGCAGGTCGTCGAGAAAATCACCTTCCAGGACTTCTACCGGCGTGACCACGCGGCGGTCTTCCGTGCGGTCGAGGCGCTGGCCAACGACAGCAAACCCTACGACATCATCACGCTCTCGGAGTGGCTGGAAAGCCAGGGCCAGCTCGAGATGGTGGGCGGCATCCAGTACCTCGCGCAGCTGGCGGACAACACGCCCACCGCTGCCAATATCGCCGCCTACGCCGACATCGTGCGCGACCGCGCGGTGCTGCGAAATCTGATCCGCGCCGGCACCGATATCGCCGAAGCCGGCTACCGGCCCGAAGGGCGGGGCACGGCAGAACTGATCGATCTGGCCGAGCGCACGGTGTTTGAAATTGCCGAACGCGAATCACGCGGACGGAAGGGCTTCCGCCAGATCAAGGACCTTCTCATGGGGGCGCTGGACCGTATCGACCAGCTGTTCCAGCGCGATAACCCGATTACCGGCGTCGCCACCGGCTACTACGAACTCGACGGCATGACCTCCGGCCTGCAGCCGGCGGATCTGGTGATCATCGCCGGCCGTCCCTCGATGGGTAAAACCGCTTTCGCGCTCAATATTGCGCAGAACGCGGCGGTCAAGGAAAAAGTCGGCGTGGCGGTGTTCAGCATGGAAATGCCGAGCGAGCAGCTGGCCATGCGTATGCTGTCGTCCATCGGGCGCATCGATCAGCACAAGGTCCGCACGGGCAAGCTGGGCGATGACGACTGGCCGCGGCTGACGCATGCCGTCGGCGTGCTGTCTGAAGTCAGCTTGTTTATCGACGACACGCCGGCACTGTCGCCAGGCGACCTGCGGGCCCGCTGCCGGCGACTGGCCCGCGAACACTCGCTGGGCATGATCGTCATCGACTACCTGCAGCTGATGACCGTGCCCGGCAGCAACGAAAACCGGGCGACTGAAATCTCGGAAATCTCGCGCTCGCTCAAAGCGCTGGCCAAGGAACTCAACGTGCCGGTGATTGCGCTTTCACAGCTTAATCGCAGCCTTGAACAGCGTGGCGACAAGCGACCGGTGATGTCCGACCTGCGCGAATCTGGCGCTATCGAGCAGGACGCCGACCTCATCATGTTTATCTACCGCGATGAGGTCTACAACGAAGACAGCCCCGACAAGGGCGTGGCGGAAATCATCATCGGCAAGCAGCGTAACGGCCCCATCGGCATGCGTAAGCTGCGCTTTTTCGGCGAGTACACCACCTTCGAGAATCTGGCCTTCGAGCAGTACGGCGGGGGCCATTCGTGACCCGCCCCGCGCGGGCCATCTTCAACCCGGCGGCACTGCGGGCCAACCTCCAGACCGTCCGCCGCGCGGCGCCCGGCAGCCGCATCCTCGCTATCGTCAAAGCGGACGCCTACGGCCACGGCGTGGTCCGCGTGGCGCGTGCGCTGGGCGAGGACGTGGATGCCCTGGGCGTGGCCTGCGTCGAAGAAGCAGTCGCGCTGCGCGAAGCGGGCATCAGTCGCCCGATCGTGTTGCTGGAAGGACCGTTCGAGGCGCGCGAGCTGAGCGCCATTGTGGTCCACGATCTGGAATCGGTGGTCCACAACGAGCAGCAACTGGCCTGGTTCACGCGGCACGATGCCAACACCACCCTGTGGATCAAATTCGACACCGGCATGCATCGGCTTGGCTTTGCGCCGGCCGATGCAACACGCGTGGTGGGCGCTTTGCAGCGACCCGGGCGGGAACTGCGCCTCATGACGCATTTCGCCAGCGCGCATCTGGCGGGCGACGCCAGCGTGACCGCGCAGCAGCAGGACTTTGATGCGGCGGTTAAAGCTCTCCCCGGCGCGCGCTGCATCGCCAATTCCAGCGCCATTCTCAACTGGCCTCAAAGCCATACCGACTGGGTGCGGCCGGGCCTGATGCTCTACGGCGTCTCGCCGCTGGCTGAACGCTCGGCCAGCGATCTCGGCTTGCGACCCGCGCTGACCGTGACCTCAGCGCTCATCGCGGTGAAAACCGTGCCTGCCGGCGGCGCAGTCGGCTACGGGCAGAGCTACCGTTGTCCGGAGACCATGCCGATTGGCATCGTCGCGTTCGGTTATGCCGACGGCTATCCGCGTCACGCCGCAACCGGCACGCCGGTGCTGGTGAACGGCGTGCGCACGCAGGTGCTGGGCGAGGTCACGATGGACATGATGATGGTCGACCTGCGCCCCGTGCCCAATGCCCAGATTGGCGATGCGGTGGTGCTGTGGGGCGAAGGCCTGCCGGTCGAGGAAATTGCCCGCGCCGCCGCCACCATTCCCTACGAACTGTTATGCCGCATGCGGATGCGCGCGCAATTTGTGGAGATCCCGGCATGAAAGGCGGCAAGCGCCAGTACCAGTGCCAGCAGTGCGGCGCGGTGGCCAGCAAATGGGCCGGCCAGTGCGCCGAATGCGGGCAGTGGAACACGCTGGAGGAAAGCGTGGCGCCGGCGGTCAGCGCCTCGCCGCGGTTTACGTCCTATGCCGGCGAAGCGCCGCGCATCATGAACCTGGCCGAGGTCGACGCCGAAGAAGCGCCGCGGCTAGACACCGGCCTGTCCGAGCTCGACCGCGTGCTGGGCGGCGGCCTCGTCATTGGCTCGGTGGTGCTGCTGGGCGGCGATCCGGGCATCGGTAAATCCACGCTCTTGCTGCAAAGTCTCGCCCACTACCAGACGTGCGGCGTGCCCACGCTGTATGTGAGCGGCGAAGAATCTGCCGGCCAAATCGCGATGCGGGCCGACCGGCTCAAGCTGCCGCGCTCGGCGATTCGCCTGCTGACCGAAACCGAAATCGAACGCGTGCTTGCGATCGCCGCGCAGGAAAAACCTGCAGTGCTGGTGATCGACTCCATCCAGACCGTGCATACCAGCACGCTGCAGTCAGCACCGGGCAATGTGGCGCAGGTGCGCGAATGCGCGGCGCAGCTGGTGCGCTTCGCCAAAGCGACCCGCACTGCGGTGTATCTGGTCGGGCATGTGACCAAGGAAGGCGCGCTGGCCGGGCCGCGTGTGCTGGAGCACATGGTGGATGCGGTGCTGTACTTCGAAGGCGAGCTCAGCGGTCGCTACCGGCTGGTGCGGGCGTTCAAGAACCGCTTTGGCGCGGTGAACGAACTGGGCGTCTTCGCGATGACCGACCGGGGCTTGCGCGAAGTGACCAATCCCTCGGCCATCCTGCTCTCGCGCCACGAACAGCCGGTGGCGGGCAGCGTGGTGATGGTGACCCGCGAGGGCACGCGCCCGATGCTGGTGGAAGTGCAGGCGCTGGTGGACGACAGCGGGCTGGCCAATCCGCGCCGGGTCACGGTGGGGCTTGAGCACAACCGGCTGTCCATGCTGCTCGCGGTCCTGCACCGTCACGGTGGCGTCGCGACTGCCGGTTGCGACGTCTTTGCCAATATCGTCGGTGGCGTGCGCGTCACCGAGACCGGTGCGGATCTCGCGGTGGTGATGGCGGTGCTGTCGTCGCTGCGCAACCGCCCGCTACCGGCCGATCTGGTGGTGTTCGGCGAGATTGGTCTGGCGGGTGAAATTCGTCCGGTGCAGAACGGACCGGAGCGCCTGCGCGAAGCGGCCAAGCACGGCTTTCGGCGCGCCATCGTGCCGAAGGCGAATGCGCCGCGCGACGCGGAGCTCGAACTCATTCCGGTCGCCCGGCTGGAAGAAGCCCTGGCGGCGATCTAGTCGCCCAACTGTTCGTCTTCTGCGCTTTGATGCGGCGGCAGTAGCCCGGCCGGCGGAAAAATCCGCGCGCTGCGCACGGTGTGGCCGGCGGCCTGCAGGATTTCGATGGTGTAGTCGCCCAGCCGGAAGCTGGTGCCGGCCTCGGGAATGTTTTCCAGCGCCTCCAGCACCAGACCGTTCAGGGTCTTGGGCCCGCGTTCCGGCAGCGACCAGCCGAAGGCGCGGTTCATTTCGCGCACGTTGGCCGTGCCGTCCACGATGTAACTGCCGTCGGCCTGCGGATGCACTTCGCGCGAGCTGAACTGCGGCACGGTCGTGAACTCGCCCACGATCTGTTCCAGCAAATCGTCCAGCGTCACCAGCCCTTCAATGTCGCCGTATTCATCGACCACCAGCGCCAGCCGCTGGCGAGCCTGCTGGAAGTTCATCAACTGCGCGTACAGATTGGCGCCCACCGGCACGAAATGCGGGGTGACCAGCAGCGCGGTGACATCAGCCAGCGTGAACTCGCGTGACTGCCGCAGCAGGCGGCTCAGATTGCGCAAATGAAGCACGCCGGCGATGTCGTTCAGGTTGCTGTAGTAGCAGGGCACGCGGGTGTGCCGGCAGGTGGTCAGCTGGTCGACGATGTCCACCCACTCCTGGTCGAGGTCGATGCCGACGATGTCCTGTCGCGGCACCATGATGTCTTCGACCGTCACGTTTTCCAGATCCAGCAGGCCGACCAGCATTTCGCGATGCCGCGCTGGCACCAGAGCGCCGGCGCTCTTCACCGCCGCGCGCAATTCCTCCCGATCCAGCGGATGCGGGCCGACGCCGGCGCCGCCACTGCGCCGGCGCAGCCACTGCCGCGGCCAGGTGCTGAGCGGCAGGACCACGGGCTGACAGAGCCAGAGCAGCACGCGGAGCAGGAACGACGCCCGCCAGGCCACGGGCTCTGGCTGCTGCACGGCGTAGGCGCGCGGCAGCACCGCGCCAAAGGTCACCGCCAGCGCGGTCAGCAGCAGGCTGCTCCACCAGAGCGCGCCGGTGCCCAGCCATTTCAGGGTGGCCAGCGTCAGCCCCTGGCTTAGCAGCACCAGCGCGAGATAGCGCCAGAAAAGGCCCAGACCGTTAAGACCTTCGGCGTCTTCCTGCAGGCGACGCACCCGGCTCGCAGCGGCATTGCCGGCATCGGCCAGCAGTTTGAGGTGATTGCGATTGAGCGAACGGACCGCGGTTTCCGTCGCCGTAAACCAGGCCGACAGCGCGAGCAGGCCGACGCCCTGGGCGACCAATAGCGCCAGACTCACCGCGTCGGGACTCATGCGCGGTGCAGGACCAGTTCGAGCACCACTTTGGTCCCGAAGTAGGCCAGCGCCAGCAGCGCCCAGCCAGCCGCGACGTATTTCACCCCGTGCCGGCCGCGCCAGCCGTAGCGCCAGCGGCCCACCACCAGCACCGCGAAGACCGTCCAGGCGAGGAGCGAAAACACAATCTTGTGCGCCAGATGCTGGCCGTGGATGTCTTCGATATAGAGCGCGCCCAGCCCCAGGCTGAGCGTCAGCAGGCCAAAGGCCAGCAGGGTCAGCTGAAACATCACCGTTTCCATCACCGGCAAGGGCGGCAAGAAATGCATGATGGGGTGGTGTTGACGCAGCTGGCGCTCGGCCACCGCCAGCAGCAGCGCCTGCACCGCGGCGATCGCAAAGAGGCTGTAGGCAATAATCGCCAGCGCGATGTGAATGCCAAGTCCGGGTGACACCGACTGGCGCAGGACTTCGGTGGTGGGCAACGCCAGATCGAGTCCCAGGGCCAGCGCGGCCAGCGGCATGATGACCACCGCCAGACTCGCCAGCGGGCGCCACAGGAGCAGCAAGAGCAGGAGCGCCGAAATACAGCAGGCCACCAGCGAGGCCGCGTTAATCAGGCTGACATTGAGCCCCGTGGCGGTGAAACTGCTGTGTAGCAGGGCCAGACCATGGCCCAGCACCGCCAGCCCCAACAGCGCATGGCCGGCACGCTGGCGCGGCGCGCCGTCCGCGTTACGCCATAGCCGCAGGCCGGCGAGCAAGCCGGTGGCGGCCAGATAGGCAAGGATCGCAAGGAGCCCGGCGGCGGAAATCAGCATGAAAGACACACTGCCTGTGAAGAGTCGTCCGCATTGTATAAGCCCCGTTGCCGGGGCAACAGGACAAGCCGCCACCGCGCAGGGCGCTGGCTAATGTCTCGCGTGCTGTTTGCCTGGGAACTGGGGGGCGGACTGGGCCATCTCGTCCGGTATCGCAGCCTCATCGCCAGCCTGCTGACAGACGGCCATCAGATAAGTTTCTACGCGCGTGACGCCGAGCGGGCGTTCGAGGTCTATGACAGCGCGCGGGTCAGCTTGCGGCAGGCGCCACTGGTCGCCCTACCGGCCGAAGCGCCGCTCGCGCGGACCAACAGCTATCCCGAAATCCTGCTCGCCTGCGGCTATCACGCGCCGGCGGCGCTGACCGACTGCGTCACGCAATGGGCGGACATCCTGCGGCAACAGGCGCCCGATGTGGTGGTCGCGGACTACGCGCCGGCGGCGGTGCTGGCGGGCAGGGCGCTTGCGCAGCGCGTCGTGGTGTCGGGCAGCGGTTTTTTTGTGCCGCCCCGTTTGAGCCCGCTACCGCCCGTGCGCTACTGGCTGCCGGCCGACCGGCCGCAACTGGCGCGGCACGAAGCGCAGCTGCTGGCGGCAATGAATCAGGCGCTCGCTGCCCTCGGTGCGCCGCCTGCCCCCAGTGTGGCCGATGCGGTACTGGGCGACGCCAGCCTGTTACTCACGTTCGAGGAGTTTGACCACTGCTACGAGCGCCCTGCCGCCGAGTACCTCGGGGCATGGCCGAGCGCGGGTTTCGGCATCGCCCCACAGTGGCCGGCCACCGGGCGTTACCGGGTGTTTGCCTATCTGGATCGACGGGTCCTGCTGCCGGAGATCCTCGCCGCCTGCGCGGCGGTCGACGCCAGCGTCTGCCTGTATGCGCCGGGCTATACGGCGGCCGAGCTGCCGCCGGCGCTGGCCGGGCGCGTCTGGGTGGCACCCGGCCCTGTGGACCTGCTGCAAGCCGCCCGCGACTGTGACGCCTGCCTGAGCAACGCCAACATCAATTCCATGATGCCTTTTCTGCTGGCGGGCAGGCCGCAAGTTGTGGTGCCCAGCACGATGGAGAAATATCTGGTCGGCCGGCGCCTGGAACTGCTGGGGGCGGGGCTTTCTGCGCCACAGGTGGCGCCCGGTGACCTGCCGGCAAAGCTGGATGCCATCCTGCGCCGCCGAGAATTTCGCCGGGCCGCCGAACGGTTTGCCGAGCGTTATGCCGGAGGCGACGAGATCGGCGCGATCGCCACCATCAAGCAACGGCTGGGTCTGGCCGCTACCGGAGAACAAGCCGCAAGCTGAGCGCGCACAAGTCAAAATAATGACAAAAAATCAGGCCAAATCAGCCAAAAAAATGGCGCCTACTGCGCTTGCTCCCTGTAATTTGAGCCGCTTAAACTGATGAATTCATCAAAAGATCGAGAGATGCCTGTGCGTCGAATCATTGCACCCGGCGCGGTCGTGCTGCTGGCCCTTGGTCTGGCCCATCAGCCGGTCGTGTTTGCCCAGGCGGTGCCCACCCCGGGCGCCATCCAGGATCAATTGCGTAAACCCGTCGCGCCCCCGCCCATGGCGAAGCCGGTTACGCCCACCGCACCCGCCAGCCCTGGCGCATCGGTGCCGCCGGGCGGCCGCAAGATTCTGGTCAAAGGCTTCGAGATCAGCGGTAACAGCGCCCTAGGCAGCGACGAACTTCAGCAACTTGTGGCGTCCTCCGCCGGCAAGGAACTCACGCTCGAAGAGATCTATCAGGTCGCCGACAGCATCACTCACTACTACCGCACCAAGGGCTACACGCTGGCCGCCGCCATCGTGCCCCAGCAAAAAGTATCTACCGGCCAAATTCGGCTCGAAGTGATCGAGGGCAAGCTCGGGCAAATTCGCGCCGAAGGTAACCGCCACTATCGTGAAAGTTTTCTGCGCTGGCAGCTGAACCAGCTGAAGTCCGGCGACGTCGTGCGCAACGCGCCGCTCGAGCGCGAAATGCTGCTGTTGAACGACCTGCCGGGCCTGAGCGCCAAGGCGGTGATGCAGCCGGGGGCAGATTTCGGCACCTCGGATCTGGTGCTGCAAACCGAAGAGAAATGGGCCAACGCCAGTCTGGGGCTCAACAACTACGGCCGCGAAAGCATCGGTGAATATCGCCTGCAGGCCGACGCTGCGCTGAACGGTCTGCTGGGCATAGGCGACCGTTTCGACTTCACCGGCCTGTATGCCGAGGGCAATCTGATGCACTACGGCCGCATGGCCTACAGCATGCCGATTTCGCCTTCCGGCACGCGCGCCACGATGTACTACTCGCGCTACGGCTATCACGTCGACACCAAGAAAATTGGCGCCGGTGTGGCCGAACTCGACATTAACGGCGAGGGCGAGAACTTCGGCTTCAACCTGCTGCATCCGGTGTGGCGCAGCGAACGCAAGAGCCTCTACCTCGGCGCGGGCTACGACCGGACGGTCACCGTGCAGGAGGAAGAGACGCTGGATAACACCACCAAGTCGCATCTCGGCATCGCGCAGTTCACCGCGCTGTTCAACTACCTTTCGCCCGACAACAGCTTCAGCACCGTCGGCGCCACGCTGTCGACTAATTTTCAGGGCACGCCGTTGGTCACCGAGATAGGCGGTGGCTTGGTGCCGGAAAACAACACCGAAGCCGCCAAGCTGCAGGTCGACCTCAGTCACTACCGCGCGGTGTGGCGCGAGCTCGGTCTGCTGGCCCGTTTCACCGGCGCCATTTCTGCCGACCCGCTGAGCGATCTGGACCAGTTCCGCCTTGGTGGCCCAACCAGCGTGCGCGCCTATCCGGCGTCTGAAGTGGGCGGCGACGACGGCTTCTTTGCCAGCGCCGAACTGCAGCATCCGTTTCCGTGGCTGCCGGTGCTGAACGATGAACGGTTGAAAGCATTCGTCGACACCGGCACGGTCTATCGTCAGCACAGCGGCCTGCGTGGTTTGAAGGCCTCCGAATCCTTAAGCGGCGCCGGCATCGGCCTCAGCGCAACGGCGTTCAATCACCTGCTGGTGGATGTGCTGATGGCCCATCCGTTTGGGCAGCAGGAGGCCTCTGATCGGGATGACGGTCTGCGCTTCTGGGTGTCGGTCAACGCGCAGTTCTGATGTTTTGAAGCCGAACGCAACGGAAAGCCGGTGCCATGTTTTACAAGCGTGAACCGCTTCACAGTCTGATTTAAGGCAAGTTGGTAAACAGCAGCCACACCGCATGAGCAAGGGCCGCCGCCGCGGCCGGAAGGAAGCCAAGATGTCTGCCATCAAGCGCCACACCATCAAACCCCTCGCCGCCGCCATCCGCTATGCGCGCTGGCCGCTGGCGTCCTGGGCCAGCCTCGCGCTGCTGCCGGGCGCGGCATTCGCCGGACCACAGGGCGAGCAGGTCGCCGCCGGTATCGTCAACGTCACCCGGCCAAATGCGCAGACCACGCGCGTGCAGCAGGGCAGCGACAAGGCCATCGTCAACTGGCATTCGTTCTCGGTGGGCGGGCAGGAGTACGTGCAGTTTGTGCAGCCGGGCAGCACCTCGGCCATTCTGAACCGCGTGGTAGGCGGGCAGGAATCGCAGATTCTGGGGCAGATTTCGGCCAACGGCCGGGTGTTTCTGGTCAACCCGCAGGGCGTTTATTTCGGTCAGGGGGCGAAGGTCGATGCGGCCGGTCTCACCGCCAGCACGCTGGACATCGGGGATGCGGATTTCATGGCCGGCCGCTACGTGTTTGCGAAGCAGACCGGCGCGGGCGATGCCGAAGTCCGCAACGCCGGCGAGCTTCGTGCGGACCAGTACGCGGTGCTCATCGGCGACCGGGTGGCGAACGAGGGCGTGGTCGAAGCGCGTTTAGGCACGGTGGCGCTGGCGGCGGGCGGCAAGGTGTCGCTGCAGCTGGATAACACGGGCCTCGTTAATTTTGCGGTGGACGAAAAAACCCTGGCCGCGCAGGCCGGGGTGGAGAACACGGGCGAGCTGTTGGCCGACGGTGGCCGCGTGTTGATGACGGCCAAGGTGGCTTCTGATTTGGTCGCCACTGCGGTCAACAACGCGGGCGTGGTGCGGGCCACGGGCATCGAAGAAGGCGACGGCGGCGCGATTGTGCTGCGGGGTAGCGGCGGCGATGTGGTCAATACCGGCATCGTGGACGCGAGCGGCGCAAACGGTGGGCGGGTGGCGCTGGTGTCGGATAAGGACGTCATCGTCACCGACGGCGCCGAGGTGCTGGCGACGGGCAGCGGTGCGGGCAAGGGCGGCACGGTGCGGCTGATTGGTGAACAGAATCTGGTCGTAGAAGAAGGCGCACGGGTGCGCGCGACCGGCGGGGCCGACGGCGGGCAGGGCGGCTTTATTGAAATCAGCGCGCATCAGGGCGGCATGACGGTGGGTGAGACAGCGGTCGACCCCGGACGCGGCGGCGCGCTGTTGATCGACCCGGCCTTTCTCTCGCTCCAGAACAACGCAAGTGCCCCCAGTGGAACCACCAGCGTGACGGTCGGCAAAGGCTTTGTGGAAGGCCAATTGAACGCCGGCATCGACGTGTTGCTGATTGCCACCGACGAAATCAACGCATCAGGCGTGAGCTCGGTCGTGGGTGCCGATGCGGACGGTGACCTCACGATTGCTATTGGCACGGTCACCGGCGCGCCTTCCTCGGGCGGCGTATTCAGCCTCAATGGCACCGGGCTGCCCAGCGTCACCACCAATAACCATGGCGACATCAATCTTGCCGGCGTGGGCTTTGACCTCGCCGGGAAGTTCCAGGCGATCGCGGGCGTTGGCGCCAGCGGATCGGGGGCAGGGAAAATCCAGCTTGGTGACGTGCGTGCAGGAAAAATTGAACTCGCTGCCGGTTTAGGCCCGAGCGGCAGGGTCACCGCCGGCAAGCTCGAGGCGACCGACGCCACGGTCACGCTGACGACGCCGGACATTGTCGTGCAAGGCGCGTCGGTCAACCTGGGCGGCGAACTCAAGGCCGCCAACCAGATCCAGGTGCTGGCCGAGGACGACGCCACGATTGTTGGCGATGTCATTATCAACGGGCTTAGCAACGGCCTCTTCAATGTTTCGCGCAGCGATGGCACCAAGCTGGGCGGGCAGGTGACCATCACGGGCGATGTGCAGGTCACGGCAAGTCAGGACGCCCTCATCACGGTCAAGGGCAATCAAGCGAGCCTGCAGGGCCTCCTGGCCAGCGGTAATCACGCCGAGGTCAAGGTGTTTGCAGAGAGCGACATCAGCATCAACGGCGCGGTAGCGGCGGAAGGGGTGACGGCAGGTGCGCTGGTCAATCTCTCGCAGACCAGCACGGGCACCGGGACGCTCAGCGTGCTGGGGAACCTTGAGGCGCGCGCCGATGCCGGGCTTGCCAGCATCCTGCTGACCGGCGCGACCGGTATCACCCTGAGCGGTGATTTGCTCGCGGGCAACGCCGTGGGCGATGCATCGATCAATGTGAGCAATCGGGTGGGGGCCGTGGGCGTGGCCGGCACGGTCTCGCTGTCTGCCTTGCGTGATGACGGCAAGGCGCAATTTCAGATCAGTAATCCGCTGGGGCTGATCATGCTCGGCGAGGATCTCCGGGTGCGAGCGGGTCTGGTGCACGGGGCTGGCAGCGGCGCCGGTTCCTTCGCCAACGCGCAGATCGAAGCCAATCAAATCCACATCGGCGGCGATGTGCTGGCGGAGGTGCTGTCGGCCGAGCATGGCGGGCAAACCCTGATTAGCTTCCTGGCCCATGGCCAGCAGCTGTCCCCCGGCACTGAGGCCATCGAGGTCCTGGGCAGCGGCGGGGTGTCGGCGCTGAACGGCTTGCTTGCGGGCATTTTGCTCGACACCGACGGCACCTCGCCTGTTGGTACCGGGATCCGCGTTAGCGGCGATGTCACGGCCATCGGGCGTGACATCGCCGACCTTGGTATTCGGACGCAGCGTGGAGGTATTGCCGTCGACGGCCGGCTCAACTCGACCGGAGGGAACCTTGCACTGCTGGAAATTACCGCGGCTAACGCGGGTGATATTGCGGTCGCGGATGGTCTTGGCGTTGTCGCGAGTCACGGGAACGCCAGCGCCACCGTCGCCAGCGGGCCTACCGCCATTGCCGCGGGCGGTGCGGTGCAGATCGGCGGCCCGGTGTCGGTGCTTGGCGAGACTGCGGGTGCCAGCCTGTCGATCATCGGACGAACGCTTGCGCTCAACGACGACATCAGCGTGACCGGTCGAGGCAATCAGGACACCAGCCTCTTGCTCTCGGGCGAGGAAGGCGTGGCGGTGAACGGCGACATCAGCGCGCGGCAACTCGGTGCCTTCGATGCGTCGATCAATATCCAGAACATGACCGGCGGCACGATCGATGTGGCCGGCAAGCTCGAGGCCCTCGGGGGCAGCGATGCGCAGGTCAACGTGGCGGGGCAAGGCGGCACGATCGCGGGTGGTCTGGTGGCTGTCGCCGGTGGTCGGGGCGTGGTAAGCCCATCAACGGCTACCGATTCCGCCGACCAGTTTGCCGGCGTCCACGTGCTGGGGGCGAACGGCTGGCAGTTGGGCGCGGTGCGCGCGGTGGCCCCGCGTGGTGCGGCGACCGTTGATATTGCGGGCGGCACTGGCGCTGGCAATGCGCCAGCTACTCTCAGCCTGACCGACGGCATCTCGGTTTATTCCAACGTGTTCAGCACGGTGCAGGTGGTCAATAGCCGGGGGCGACTCGAGGTCTCGGGCCCGGTCGTCGCGAAAGTAGATGTGCCGGCCGGCATGAACCCGCAGGCCGCGAAAGCGACCGTGGCGTTGCAGGGGCGCGCCGTCAACGTGGCCGACGCCGTCTCGGCCATCACCGACTACGGCCCGGCCATGGTCTCGATTCTGGCGGGTCAGGGCCCGCTGGAGAGTGTCTCGCAGGGGGGGGCCTTGAATATCGAGGCCAAGCTGCGGGCCTACGCCGAGCGGGGTGAGGCAACGGTGCAGCTCTTTGGCGGCGGGATAGATATTGCGGCCTCAGTGATAGCCGACAGCAAGCTTCGCGACAGCAGCCTGTTTGTCAGCTTTGACAGTGGCGTGCTCAATACCGGCGAGGCCGGCTTGCTGAGTGCCGACCGGCTGCTCATCGCGCCGCTTGGCACCAGTTCCGGGCTGGCGGTCCACACCGCCGCGCGTGAGATTTCTTTTGCGAATACCGATTTTTCCAGCCTCGCGCAGCTGCCCTCTACCAGTTTGCAAAGCGCGCTGAGCATGCTGCCGGCGCCGTCGACACGCAAAACCCTCAGCGGTCGCGTCGAACTCGACAACAGCGCCTATCGCGGCGACGCCACGGTTTACACCTACGCGAAGCTCAGCGCAGACGGTGCAGGAAATCCGGTCGTTGATGGGCTGGTGTTCAACCACGCCAGCTTTTTGGCGAATGGCGATCTGCGGTTCCGGAGTCTCACGGTAAACGGCGAACTGGTCGCGCGGCGTCTGGCGGTCACGGTGGCCAACGGTGCGGCGCGCTTCGAAACGCCGGTGCTCGTGGGCAACGGGACCTTGCCCGGGAGTTTGGGCGACAAGCTGTCGCTGCTCCGTTTGGCTGAAGCCGCCGCCACCGCGGGCATCACGCTGCCCTTGCCGGCCTTCAACGGCTCACCGACCTCAAGCCCCAACGCCTTCTTCGCCGCACGCCTGGGCCTCGAGTTTGCGGGCGGTCTGACGTTCAAGGATCCGGATGTGCCGTATGTGGTTTTTCTGACCGACACGCAGGTGGATCTGGGCCCCGGCGTCGCGAGCATCGATCCGAACCGGCAGGATTTTCTCGCCCAATTCGCAGCCTATTCGCCGGGCCAGACCGTACACATCGAAAACACCATGCCCGACGCGCCTGACGGCAACGGGCCGTATTTCGTGAACGATCTCAATTTCAGCAAGCTCCCCGGTACGACGTTGCTCTTCGGCGGGGCGCTGGGGCCGCAGGGTAATCACCCGACGGCCGGCGACGCCAGTCTTGTCGTTGGCGCAAACGGGGCGCTCGACCTCGGGCATCAAAACGCGTTTTTCCTGTCGGAGGGACCGATCACCGGGCTGGGAAATGTGGTCTCGACCGGTCTGGTCGCGGCGGCGAGCCCCTTGCTTGATGCGAGCGCGCTGGCATCTGCCAGCATCGAGACGGTGGTCGGGAGCGTGCAGGCGATGGCCGAGACGATGACCGTAGACCAGTTGGCGGAGCCCGTGGTCGGCGACAGCGCGGCGGCTGGCGACGAGCAGGAAGACGACAAGTCAGACGGCGAAAGCGTCGAAATAGTCGACGCCGCCGGCGGCCAGCGCGGCGGCGTGGTGGCCAACAAATCCAACACCGGCCAGATGTGCCAATAAGCTAGCGGCTAGGTCGCGGACAGGATCTCCCGTGCCGCTGCGAACACCGTCGACCACTCGCCGGGCTGTTGCTGGCGGACGGCGCGCATGGCGGGATACCACGCGTTCATCCGCGCGTCGGTGCCGTAGAGCCAGTAGGGCTTGTACTGCAGCAGATTGAGCACCGGCTTGCCGAGGCTGCTCGCCAGATGCGCCAGCGAGCTGTCGGTCATCACGATCAAATCCATGTGCATCACAGCCGCCGCGGTGTCGGCAAAGTCAGCAAGCTGCGGGGCCAGATCGCAGATGAGCGGCGTGGCAGCGTGCGTTTTCAAGTCTTCCTCGCGCGGTCCTTTCTGGAAGCTGTAACACTGCAAATGCGGCAATTCGGCCAGCGCCAGAAACTGCTCAAGCCCGGCCGCGCGCTTCGCGTTGTCCTTGAAGGTCAGGCTGCCGCTCCACACGATGCCGACCTTGCGCCGACCCGGCGCGTGCGCGTCCAGCCAGGCAAATTTTTCGCGCGCCGCGGCGGGGATACTTAGCGGCGTGGGTGGCGGCACGTTGTGATCGTCGATGCCCAGCACGCCCATCAGCGACATCAGCGGACAGTAGTAGTCGGCGCTGCCGGCGCCGGGCATGGCATCAAGCAGCTGCGCCGGCAGGCCGGCGAGTACCCGCTGGAGTTCGGGTTTGCACACCAGCTGCAGCGCCCCGGTTGGATAGCGCGCGGCGAGCAGCGGGATAAAGCGCGCGGCGAGAATCGTGTCGCCAAAGCCTTGCTCGGTCGTTAGCAACAGGCGTTTGCCGGACAGGTCTTCGCCCTGCCAGCGCGGGCAGCCCCAGTCGAGCTGCGGCAATTCGCCGGTGCGCCAACGCGCTTCGTAATCGATCCAGCCCTGAGTGAAATGCCCCGCTTGCAGGTTGACCAGCGCGCGTTCCCATTGCCAGACGGCACGCGTGGGGTCTTCCTTCAGCAAGTCATCCAGCACGATGCGCGCAGCGTCAAAATCGCAGGCCTCGCGGAGCGCAATGGCATAGTTGAAGCGCACGGTGGTGCTGGTCGGCTCCAGCGCAAGGGCGCGCCGGTGGCAGTCCACGGCCTCATCCAGACGGTCGCAGTCTTTCAGCGCGTTGCCCAGATTGCTGAGGATGCCGGCATCCGGTGGGCGCAGGGCCAGCGCGCGCTGATAGCAGGCTATCGCCATCGGGTAGTGGCGCAGCGTTCTTAACAGCACGCCCAGATTGGTCCACATGCCGGCATCATCAGGATGCGCTGCCAGAAAGGCCTGGTAGGCGGGCAAGGCCTCGCTGAGCTTCTGCTGCTGGTGCAGCTGGATGATCCGATCGCGCTGCATGTTTACGTCTGTCGCAGTCGAAATACCGGCAGCAGTTGGCCATTGGGATGCGGGCTGAAGTCAACTTCAACCGCCGCGCCGATCTGCAACTGTGCCGCCGGCGTGCCGAGGAGATTGCTCAACATGCGCAGATTGGGCTGCTCGGCGAGTTCCACCTCCACCACGATGTACGGCACTTTGGCGAAGGCCGCCGGATGCACCGGGTGTGTGATCTCGGTGAACGAATACACGGTGCCGCGGCCGGACAGCAGCGCCCATTCGTGCTTTTGCGACTGGCAGTCAAGACACAGCGGGGCCGGCTCCCAGCGCAACCGACCGCAGTCCAGACAGCGCTGCACGCGCAGTTCGCGGCGATTGGCGGCTTCCCAGTAGGGCTCGGTGCCAAACTCGGGGATGGGGTAGGGGAAAGCTTCGGTGGTGCTCACAGCGAACCTCGCAAAATCATGGCCGATGTGGGCACCGCGTTACCCGCCGAGACAAACGCATGGCGGGCGTTCTTGACCTGGCAGCGCGCCACGCCGCGTAACTGCCGAACGGCCTCAATGGTGTTCTGCATGCCGTGCATATAGCCCTCGGAAAGATTGCCGCCGCTGGTGTTCATGGGCAGTTCGCCATCCGGCCAGCGCAGGCGGCCGTTCATCACAAAGTCCTTGCCTTCGCCGCGCTTGCAGAAGCCGTAGTCCTCGATCGCCATCAGCACCAGCGGGGTGAAGTGGTCGTAGATGAAGAGCACGTCAATGTCTTTGTGCGTAATGCCGGCGTCGCGGAAGACGTGCTTGGCGATGACGGTGGATTCGCTGTGGACCGAGTCCATGTCTTTCACGATCGAACGATGGTTCCAGTGCCCGGCACCGAAGCCGATGCCGGAGATGTAAACCGGCGGCTTGGCCATATCGCGTGCACGGTCGGCGGTGGTAATGACGACCGCCGCGCCGCCGTCGGTTTCCAGACAGCAGTCGAGCAGGTGGAGCGGGGAGGCGATCATCCGCGACTGCTGGTGGTCTTCGGTCGTCATCGGCCGGCCGTACATCATGGCGTCCGGATTGAGATTGGCGTGATGCCGGCAGGTCACCGCGATTTCGCCGAAGTGTCGCGATTCCGTGCCGTACAAATGCATGTGCCGACGCGCGGCAAGCGCCACCATCTGCGCCGGGCTGAAAAGCCCGTAGGGCGAGAGATAGCTGTGCAGGCCCGCCGCGCCCTCGGCGCTGGAGGCCTGACCGAAGCGCGGCGTGCCCCGACCGGATCGTTCGTTCATCGCGCGGAAGGCGACGACGGCCTTGGCCTGACCCGTCGCCACCGCCATCGCCGCCTGCAGGATGGTGCCGACCGGACCGCCGCCGCCGCCGTAGTTCACTTCGCCCGCATAGCGCAGTTCCGGAATGCCCAGATTGCGCGCGATGTCGATGGGGTCGTTATTGTCCATCGTGTACTTGGTGATGCCGTCGATGTCGGCGGGCGTGAGGCCCGCATCGGCGATCGCCGCACTGATGGCTTCGCAGGCCAGCGTCAACTCGCTGCGCCCGGAGTCGCGCGAGTATTCGGTGTGACCGATACCGACGATGGCAGTCTTGTCGCTTAGTAAGGACATAAGTCAGCTCGCTTCGTTGGGGGGGACCCCGCGCAACGCTGGCGCGTGCTCGCCGGAGGATCCCGCAGAATTACAGAGCAGCGCCGACCGCCGTGCGGTTCTCCGACATCGCTCGTCTGAATTGCCGCCCGCGCAAGCGCCGAGCGATTGCGTGGTGAGCAGCATCCCGGTGAAGCATAACGGGCAAGCCTGCCAGTTGCATGCGGAGACGGTAGCCGATGCCTTCCGGCCGCGGGTAGTAATTTTCATTGGGAGCGGCGTGCATGTCGCGATACGGGGGGCGGCGTGTATGTCGTGATACGGGGGGCGATAAGGCCC
>Ga0255096_1000122_pt1 | contig 44005 bp, 44 predicted proteins | sample Colum_Atlam_RepA_2_FD_188563 | JGI IMG/M metagenome (GOLD analysis project Ga0255096, IMG submission 188563) | Freshwater microbial communities from Columbia River, Oregon, United States - Colum_Atlam_RepA_8d | ecosystem: Environmental > Aquatic > Freshwater > River | place: USA: Oregon... | reverse complement strand
CCGCGCCACGTGCCGTCGAGCGGATAGCCTTCCTGCGCGCCGGCCGCAAGCGGCAGCGATGCAGCAACAATGAAAAGGGCTGTTTTCAGCAATGTCATGCGGTGGCTTCCCCTTTGGAATGCTTTTTTGTTGGCCGGAATATACCTAGTTTAGCGAATGCGTGACAGGACCGGGGAGTACGGCAACGCGAAGTACGCAGTTGTTGCACACTTGGTTGTTGCAGATTTGTCGGCAACATAAACGCTTACCGTTTCGGCTGCTTCCACCCCAGTCTACGGCGGATTTCTGCACAGCGTATCGATCAGAGTCTTGCAAGGCATTCACGTTAAAAGCACTTTGCCATTAAAAGCGATTGAAGTTTGCCGCGCTTACAATACGCACCCCCTCACGGTGATGTGGCTGACAATCGTTCACCACGCCGATTAGACTCACGCAACAACTCTCCCATCAGGAAACGCCATGAGCGCACTATCCATCCTGCAGTTCAAGAAAACGCTGGAAAACCTCGAGGCCTGCATGGCCAAGGCCGATGCCCACGCCACCGCCAGAAAATTCGATGCCAATGTACTGGCCAATTACCGGCTGGCACCGGATATGTTCAGTCTTGTGAAGCAGGTGCAGTCGTGCTGCGACAGCGCCAAATTCGCCGCAGCCTATCTGTCCCAGCAAACGCCGCCAAAACATGAAGACAACGAAGTGACATTCGCCGAATGCCGCGCCCGCATCCAGAAAGTGATTGCTTATCTGGCCGGGTTTTCAGCGGCCGATTTTGCAGGCTACTCCGCGGTAAAAGTGTCACCGAACTGGGCCAAGGGCAAATGGCTCACTGGTGAGGAGTACCTGGAGGAACTCGCAATCCCGAACTTCTATTTCCACGCGATGACCACCTACGCCATCTTGCGTCATGCCGGCGTGGATGTGGGCAAGATGGATTATCTTGGTGCCCTCAATCTGAAAGAATAAGAAGGCACTATGAGGTCTATCCTCAATGAATTGATCTCTGGCTTTGAAGAAGGCGCACTGTCTCGTCGCCAAGTGAGGGAAGTGCCGCAGGCGATTGCGTTTTATCAGGATGTGTTTGGCCTCAAGACAGAAGAGAACCTGGATTACGGCTTCTTCGTCCGGGATCCGGAAGGCTATCCGGTGCAGATCGTGGCGGGCTAGCTGCTGCGTAGACACGGATCCAATGGGTGCCGGTGCAGCAACAACAATCTCACCTCAACCAATTGTAGTCACCCAATCGAAACCACTTGCGTGACAGGATGAAAGACCGGACGACGGCGCAGATCACTCTGGCTGCTGGCAACTGAAGCTGGCCGCCTGCGAGGTATCACCGGTGCCGTCATAACGCGCCACTTGGGGATATGCACACAGCGGCCGACTCATTGGCGGCAACTGTGGCGCATTCGGCAGCGGCGAGTTCATGCGAGTGGCGACGATACGTTCAGGGGCCGTGCCGCTGGCAACCCAGGCGTCCAGCGTACCCAGCGTGTCAAAACTGTTAGGACCCTCTCCGCCAGAGCAATGCTCCATGCCGGGCGCCATGAACAAACGCAGTTGTTGTGCCTTGATGTTGGCATCCAGTGTATTGCTGAGTGCACCGTGGAAGGCCACGGTATTGCTCGCGGGTATCAGTCCGTCATTCCAGCCGTGACTCAGCAACAGTTTGCCGCCACGGGCGAAGAAGGCGTTGAGGCCGTCAGCGGGAACATTCAGGATATCAGCACCATGCGTGCGTGCAGCGCTGGTCTCGCTGGCGTAATCCATCTTCGTCCAGTCCCAGTTGCCAGCATCACCATGCACCAGGTGCTGGAAATAACTCATCGCCACGGGAAATGGCGTTGGCCCCATCACCAGTGCAGTCAGCTGCATCTCGGCGCCACGTGGCCAGCCTGGCAACAGCTGCTTGCCGTCGTTGCCACGCACGCCGTCATAGAGCGCCTGCATTGCTTCGGCTTGCGGTGCCGAAAGACAGCTTTCAGTGCTGCCGGCGACACACACCAGCGAAGCCGACTCAAAACCGCAGGCGTCGGGACGACCGACAAGACCGTCCTGCAGGCCATCAAGTGCATCGCATTGTTTGAGCACCGCCTGATGCACCAGCGCCAGTGTGGATGGATTCAGCTGCGCCCCTTCGCTGCGCTTGTTGACCCAGCTGGCCCACATACTCTGGGTCATCAGGTCGGTCATCGGATTGGCCGGCGCCATCGCAGAAATTGCGTCGTAATCACCCGGGTAGCGATAGGCAGACATGAGGCCTTGGCGACCACCGGTGGAACAAGAATCCCAGAACGACAGCGTTTGTTCGGTGCCATAGAAAGCCGCTATCAACTGCTTGGCAGTGACAGTCATCAAGTGCACTGCGCGGTGACCGAAATCCACCAGTTTCTCTGGATGGCCCACAGCCCATTCCGCAGTGAGGCCATTGCCGCTGTGGCCGGTATCCGTTGTTGCTGCAGCAAAGCCGCGCGACAACGGCGATGCCAGCTGCGAAAGACTAAATTGACCGGCCCAGATGCCGTTGCCAATCCCCACGTACTTGCCATTCCAGCCTTCGGCCGGCAGCCACACTTCCACTTTTATGGACGAATCAGAGGTTGGCGTCAGCGTGGCTTCGATACGACAGAAACCCGGCAAGTTGGCGTACTGTTTGGCGCCAACACCCGAAGGCGGGCCACCTGGCGCAGCCGGGGGTGTAAATTTACCAGCGTCCACCAGCGTAGCTGCGGTAATACGGCCGCTGTCGAGCACGAGCGTAGCCAGTGTGCTGCAATCAGCTGCAAGTGCTGGTGCGGTGGAAACAAGCGAGGCGAGGCTGAAAGCGATGGCGATACTTTTTTTGTTGTACATCGTGGTCTCCTGAATGGGCCAGTGAACGCAGTATGGGATTCTCATTCCGCGTATCCGGAATCAAGATCGCTTTTTTATCGTTCAATAATATTGCATCCCACAAAAAAAAAGCCCCGGCACTTGCATGGCCGGGGCTCTTTTTTTATTCACACTATTCTCAGGGCGTCAGGTATTTGTCCAACAATCCCGCTTCCTTGATATCCGAGTAGTAGCTGGCCGGATCGCACGAATCCTGCTCCGTCACGTCAACCTCTTCGCCACGGGCCCAGCCGCGGGTACGCACTAGGGGCTGCGTGTAGAGCGGATCGTAGATGGTCATTGTGCGGTCTGCGGACAGATGATCGGCGCTGAAGGTGATTCGCTCTACCGTGCGAGTACCTTCACCAGACATCGGCAAGCCAGACCCGTCAAGCCAGCCACCCAGGAGGTGGGTAGTTTCGATCACCAGGGTGTTGGCGTCTTCCCAATGGCCCACTGAGTAACCATTCGAAGTTGGTACGGTGTTCTCCGGGACAGTACGACCATCCATCCATACCCGGCGCGGGGAATTGTGTTCAACGTAGGTGAAAAGGTAGTGGCTGCCAGCGTCATGGATGTCGAGGTTGTACGGATTGCCGAAGATGCGTGGCAGGCCGAGTGCGATGCAGCGCAGCGCAGCATCATCGTACTTGGTATTGGCTTCTCGCAGGCGCTTGCCTTCTTCAGTGAAAGGAGTCGGCTTGGGTTCGAGGTCGTCTACAGTCACCTTGAATTTGTAACCCTGGCGCCATGCACCACTGATATCGAACGGTGCAGCGGCATTCTGTTTGCCATAGCCATAGTCCTTGTTCGGATCGGCAGTAACCACGTTGCGGTCATTAGTGGCGGCGCGGGCAGTGTTTGAGTTGTTGCCTTCGGTACCGCCGAAACGTTTGCCATCGGCCAGGGTAACGCCACGCACGTAGACTTTTTTCGCATCGTTGCGGCCCAACTGGCCTTCCACGGTGATGATGTCGCCCACTTTGATACTGCTGTCCACCCAGCCCTGCGGTCGCAGCGACGTAACGCTGCCCGCCTGTACTTCCCAGCTCACCACGGAACCATCTGGCTGTTTGACATCAATGCGGTAGCGCACATGCGGGTTGCTGAAGCGCACTTCGGTGACAACACCGGTGAAGGTCCCGCTCGTAGCTGCATCGAATTCAGCCGAGAACGAATGATGGGCAATGGCAGGAGTGGCCGACAGTAGCAGGCAGCCAAGTGCAGCGGCGGTGAGGGTTTTTATTGCTCTTGTTTTCATGGTTTCCTCCGTTTAGGCGCTGACGCCCTTGATGAATGGTGTGATGGTTTGCAGTGCCTTGGTAGCGGTGACTGTCGGATCGGTACGGCGAACTGTCATATCGAACAGTTCGAGCGAAAGCGCGCGGTTGTAACCGAGCGTCACCAGTTTGTTCAGTATTTTTTGCAGCGGGGCTATGCCTTCGCCGGGGAAGGCTCGGTCCTTCTGTTCGGCGACTTCAACCGGTGGCTGGCGTGGCGTGTCGGCAAAGTGTACATGATGGATTTCGCCGGGATTGATCATGTCGAGGTCTTCGAACTTCGAAGGACCAGCCCAGAAGTGATAAAGGTCAAGCATGAACTTGATGTTCGGATGGTTCACCTTACGCACCACATCGAGCGAGGTCCGCACGTTGTTGATCAGGCGAGAGTTGCGGGTGAATTCGACCATGAGCGCCACATTGTGCGGCTTGGCGATTTCGCCGGCCTCGTGCAGGTTGGCGTAGACCTGATCGTAGTCAGCCAAGGTGTGCGGCTGATTGGCAGCCGATGGAATCACAATACGGGTGGCGCCAAGGGATTCAGCCATGGCGACCTTCCATTTCAGGTCTTCGATGGCTTGCACACGCGCATCGCTGGATTCTTCCAGGCTCAGCTGGTTGGTGGAGGAGTAGGCAACAAGACCCAGATCATCCAGCAGTTTGCGGGCGCTGCCTTTGCCGTTGGCTTCTTCATGCTGGCGAGCTTTGATGAGATCAGGCTCTACCGCCTTGATTCCGGCTTTGGCCCAACCTTCCATGCAAGTGCGGAAATCAAATTCGCTCGAAGTGATGCCGTGCATGCACACGATGAGACCCGAGGTGTCTGCAGCCTGTACCCTGGAGCTGCCCGCCACGGCGGCCATCGCAGTTACCCCTGCTGACAACGCCATGAAATCCCTGCGGTTAAGGTCCGACATGCTGCTCCCCTAATGAATCGCCTGTTTTTTTCTGGGTATGGTGATGCCGGCGCGGCAATCCGCACGACTAAGAGCATCGTGCATGTGAGCGCTGAGAGCTGTCAACGCCGCAAAAGTGGAAACTTTGGTCAGCCGAAGCAGGCTGACCGATCGTTCCTAGCCGCCCGGATACCAGAACTGCAGATGGCAGCTTTCGCAGACGGCATCAAGATCACCACCAACATCGTTTAGACCTTCAGCATTATGGTCGTCGATGGCCTTGATGGCTTGCAGTGCAGTCTGATGTAACGCTTCGGCATGGGCGGCCCACGCGGGCAGGTTTTCATTGCGAAGCTTGGCAATGGCTGCCGGGCTCAACTCACCCTGGGCGGATTCGGTGCTATCGGCTGGGTTATCGATCTTCAGGCCTGGTACCACCAGCAGGTTGGTGGAGGCCGCTAGCGTCACTGCGGCATGGCGCAGTCTGGTCCAGTCCTCATCGGTTTCCGGCGCCGTGATTTTCTCTCCCTCAGTCGAGACGTCAACGGACACCGAGGTCCACAACACATCGGCTGATGACATAACGATGCCTTCCATGATGTCGGCCAGGGTCAGATCCGTGTTGAAGGCGGGTGCTTCGGCGCTTTTTGCAGTGAAGACAGTGCCGCCCAACACAAGGCCGGCAGCCAATACGCCTGCCAGTGGCAGGCGGCGAAACGTAAATCGTAAACGTTGCATATGGACTCCTTGACGAGACCCGTGGTTGGGCCTCGCCAACTATGACCGAAAACCTGCTGCCCGGTCGCCGAGGGTGCGGAATTTAACGCGGGGGTTACGGCGTTGTTGCTGGCCGCACTACTTCCCTCTTGCTCATCGCGGCGACAGGGACTCGACCGCAGCTTCAATCGTGGTGACTACCTTTGAATGCTTCTGCCCCTCACCACCACTGGCGCATACGCGTGCGCTGCTGATAGCACCAGCGCAGCAATAGCACCCACGATAAGCCTGGAAAGGAGGTCCGTTTGCCAATGTCGTTGCACCAGCAGGCAGCAGCGGGGGATCATGGTTCGGTCGGTATCTCCTAACCGGAACCCGGCTGCATGGTGATCCGTCTACTGTGGTCTCCAGTAAATCCCTTACACCGACCGGATTCACAACCGATGAATTCCACTTTACCTGACGACTTCTGCCCCGGCTGGTATGCAATTTTTTCAAGTCGTGAATTGCCTGCAGGCAAGCCATTGGCTTTTCAGCGCTTTGGACGATTGCTGGTGGCATTCCGCACAGGGACAGGAGTCGGCGTCATGGATGACAGATGCCCGCACCGCGGTGTGCAGTTGAGTGGCGGATCACTCGATGGCGACACGATCGTCTGCCCCTTCCACGGGTTCGCATTCAATACTTCGGGGCATTGCACGCAGATTCCGGTGCAACCCGCTGAGACCACCATCCCCCGCGCACTCTGCGTGCACGCTTATCCTGCGTGCGAGCTGCAAGGCTATGTCTTCATGTGGTGGGGGGCGGTGCCAGAGAAACTGCCCGCGATCGACTGGTTCACCGAGGAACTCGCCGGCCTCGATGGACCCTATGAACAATGGGCCGACTGTAATACCGGCCTTTCCCGCAATATCGAAAACCAGCTTGATTCGGCGCACCTGCCGTTCGTGCATGCGCGATCAATAGGACGCCTCGTCAAATCGCGCGTGTCGCGGGTGGAATGTGAAGTCAAAGAGAACCACATACGGCTCTACCAGCACGGTCGACGTGATTACTACGTCGAGATGCGACTGCCGAATCTGTGGATCAATCGGATCGGACCGAAAGCCTGGGTGACACTGGCGTTCGTGCCGATAACCACCGGCCGCACCCGCCTCTATACACGCTACTATCAGGGATTCTTGCGGATTCCGTTGCTCAAGCAGCTGCTGGGCTGGGTAATGGGAAAGGCCAATCTCTGGATATTGCGAGAAGACATTCGCGTGGTGGAGACGCATGACACAGCGGTGAGTCCGGCACTCGACGGCAGTGAACTACTGCAACCCTGTGACATTGCGGTCATCGAATACCGAAGGCTCCGCAAGGGCTGGCAACACGCTGCCAAAGACGATTCTCCGGCGGCGTGATGCCATGCGTGACTATCAATCCGAAGTGGACAAACGACCGATCGGATCGATGAAGCGCTGGCCGGCATCCTGCACGTACGCTTCAGTGATGCCCGCGAGTGTTGTGGTGCCGCTACCGCGCATGCAGATGGCGAACTCGCGGTTGAGGAGGTCGATCACACGCTCAACCCCCGCCTGACCGAAGGCACCAAGACCCCAGCAGTACGGCCGACCGATGCCCACCGCAGTGGCGCCAAGTGCCAGCGCCTTGAACACGTCGGTGCCGCGGCGGATACCACCATCTACCATCACGGGTACTTTGCCATTCACGGCTTTCACGACTTCAGGCAGGCACTCGATGGTGCCGCGACCGGTGTCAGTGGCACGACCACCGTGGTTGGACACAATGATGCCATCTGCACCAGCAGCCACGGCGGCGGCGGCGTCTTCTCCCACTTCAAGACCTTTAACCATCACGTTCATCTTGGTGACGCCCTTCATGCGCTTGATCACTTCCCAGGTCAGCGCCGGATCGACCAAGCCACTCTGGGCAAGACCTTCGAACATCGGTTTCTGCTTACCCGTGTAGTGGCATTCTTCGCAGAAGCGGGTGTCCTTGCGGGTCCATAGTTCCTGCGTTTCAACATTGCGGCCACCGGGAAGGTCAATCGTGAAACAGACGGTGGAGCAACCGGCAGCTTCGGCACGTTGCAGCATCTTCACAGTGTTTTCCCAGACGTTGGTTGAATACAGCTGGAACCACATGCCCTTGCCGCCACGCGCTTCCATCACCTGTTCAATCGGGTCGGAAGCCTGGGTCGAGATGATCATGAAGGTGTCTTTGGCGGCAGAGGCGCGGGCAGCACCCGTTTCAGCGTCTTTATGGAAGCCGCCGCAACTGCCGATCGGGCTTAGCATGATTGGCGAGTTGGCCACGGCGCCGAGGAAATCGATTTTGGTGTCGATCTTGGCCACGTCGACCAAGCGGCGCGGACGGATCTGAAAGCGGGTATAGCCCAGTTGGTTGGCGTGCAGCGTGCCATCGCCGTCAGTACCCGAGCTCAAGTAGCCCCAATGGGAATTGGGTATTTTTTCGCGGGCGATCGCCTGCATTTCGAACACGTTCAGCACTTCTGAGGGGTCTTTCAGCTGCTCTCCAAGCGACTCCTCCACTTCGGCCGCGAAGGCCTCGAAAGAGGTCAACAGCGGGCTAGCCGCCAGAAATTGCAGAAAGTTGCGGCGCATTAACGGATTGGAGCGGTTCATTGGGTCCCCTCGGACTGCTGGAAAGCGGAAATCAGTGTGGCAATGGAAGAAGTGTGCCACCTGCTCCCTGACTGTTATTGGAATCGTATCAATGACCTTTGGACTTTAACCAAAACTCCAGGGTCTTGGAAGTATCGACGACCTCGTCAATATCCTTCCACACGTAATGTGCCGTGAGTCCTGGGTGCTTTTCGTAACCACGCTTGAGCCAAAAGTTGTCAAGCGGTTCGTAACCGTGGGGGCGCAGCGGATGATTGGGAGGCCGCACCACCGAACAGAAGGCATAATGCCGGAAGCCGCCCACTTCACTGGCGTGGGCCTCGCGCTCCTCAAAAAATCGCACGCCCAGCCCGCGGCCCCGATAGTCCTTGTGCAGCACAGACTCGGCGCAGTAGAACACCTCGGCCGGATCAAAACCTGCACTGATGAAAGGCTGCCTGAAGTTGTCTTCCTCGAAAAGCAGTGGAATTGCAGTGGACGCCCCCACCACGTCTTCCCCGGCGAACACCACTACAACCACCGCCTGCGGGCAGCACACATAGGTCTGCAGGTATTTGCGTTCGTAGTCCATCGTACCGTCGTACAGGTAGGGAAAGTCACGGAACACCTCGATGCGCAAACGGGCAATATCGTCGAGGTAGTCATTGAGGGCGCCGCCAGAAAAACGGCGCACGGACAGCGGGGCAGACAAGGCGGCACTTCCAGTGTTGCTGCGCAACAAAAAGCAGTGGGAGAGTCCACCTATTCTGCCCTAATTGTCCAAAGCGGAAACCCCTGCTCGCAGCGCCGGCAGAATAGGGGAATCATTGTGACAAGTAGGCCGTTTTCCTTGACTTGCCGCGAGTACGGGGCATATAAGAATCAGGATATCAAAACCAGAATGATGCCGTTTTTCCCGGCAAAAACCCGGAGTTGCCATGCCGCAGGGGATATTCCGCCAACGCTTGTTGAATCGTTGTCTCGCCAACAGGCTGGTCAACAATCTCACCAGCAACTTAGGCAGCAACTTGCTCAAGGGTATCTGCTTCGTCGGATTCGCTCACGCCCAGTCAGCGCTGGCCATTGACGGCGACCATCGCCTGCCCGATGCCGCAATGAAACACGACATCGCCACGGTCAACGCCCTACTCGCTGAAGGGGTCGATCCGAACGCCCGCGGGCAGTATGACACGCCTGCACTGTTGTGGCTGGCGCAGATCGATGAAGTCGACGCGGCACGCAAACTGTTGGATGCCGGTGCCGATGCCAACATCAAAACCCCTGAAGGCCTAACAGCACTGAGTCTTGCTATCGCCAACGGCAGCACTGCAATGGTCAGCGCCCTGCTGGATGCCGGTGCCGATGCCAATACACTCGAACCGAGCGGCGAAACCATGCTGATGAGCGCCGCCTCAGTGGGTGTCAGCGGCGTTGTCCGCGCTCTTCTCGGGCACGGTGCCAGTGTCAACGCGCGCGATGCGGTGTACGGCCAGAGCCCGCTGATGCTCGCCGCGCGTGAAGGCCACGCGGATTCGGTCAAACTCCTGCTCGACGCCGGCGCGGATGTGAACGCGCAGACCACCAAACAGGGCGAGCCCAACTGGGTTCGTCCCAACTCTCAGCAAGGCTTCGGCTTCGGCATCGGCATCATCCGTGGCGGCACTCCCGCCGATCGCGGCCGCCGTGATCCGTGGCAGGGAGGCATGAGCCCCTTGTTGTACGCCGCCCGTCACGACCACGTTGATGTCGCCAAGCTGCTGCTCGACGCCGGCGCTGATCTCAACATGCGCGAAGCCAATGATATGTGGCCGCTGTTGATGGCCATTTCCAACAACAACATGGAAATGGCCGAATTCCTGCTGCAACAAGATGACGTACTGATAAACAGCCAGGACTGGTATGGCCGGAGCCCGATCTGGGAAGCGGTGAATGTGCGCAACCTGTATGTGGATAACGCCACCTACGTTAACGACATTGATCGTGCGCCTGTACTTGAACTGATCAAGCATCTGCTTGATGCCGGTGCCGATCCGAACGTGCGCACGAAAGAGTCGCCCCCGGCCCGCCAGTTCCTGCTTGAAATCACCGGCACGCTCGAATGGGTCGACTTCACAGGCCAAACGCCATTCCTCTCTGCCGCGTATGCAGGCGATGTTACCGTGATGAAGTTGCTGCTCGAGTACAAGGCTGATCCGATGATTGGCACCTTCCAGGGCACATCGCCGTTGATGGCTGCCGCCGGCGTTAACTGGGTGTTGGCGCAGACATGGACCGAGAGCGAAGCACAATTGCTCGAAGCGGTGAAGCTTTGTCATGCGCTTGGCATGGATGTGAACCAGGCAAACTCGATGGGCGTCACCGCGCTGATGGGCGCCGCCAACCGTGGCAGCGACAGCATTATCCGCTACCTCGTCGAGCAAGGCGCCGACCTCACAGCCCAGGACAACGAAAAACGCACCGCCCTTGATTGGGCCAAGGGGGTATTCCTTGCCACTCACCCGGCTGAAGAGAAGCCGGCGTCGATGGCACTGATTTCCGAACTTCTCTCTGCCCAGAGCAAGGAGATACGCTGATGCGCCCCCTCTCATTGCTTCATTCGCTGCGCTTCCCAGCCCTGCTTTTGGCTTGCGCTGGCGTCACCGCCACATTAGCGCAACCAACGCCGGACCTGTTGAAAACCTACTGCATCAAGTGCCACAACCTTGATGATTACTCGGGCGGTCTCGACATGGAGTCGCTCGACTTCGACAACGTCGAACACAACGCCGAAACCTGGGAAATCATCATCCGCAAGCTCAATGCCGGCATGATGCCGCCGAAAGGCGAAGAGCAGCCGCAACACCCCGACGTACTCAAGTTCATTTCTGAACTCGAAGGCCGGCTAGACAGCAGCGTTCAATCACTCGCTGCAGCGCCGGGGCTGCATCGTCTCAACCGTAGCGAGTACAGGAATGTAATTCGCGATATTTTCGATCTGGACGTGGATGTCGCTTCACTGCTGCCATCCGATGATGCCACCGAAGGTTTCGACAATGTTGCAGCCGGTCTAGCCATCTCTCCGGCACTGATCCAGGGGTATACCAACGCAGCAATGAAGATAAGCCGCGCCGCCACTGGTGACATGACCGCCACCGAGACCACCGCCATCTACCGCGTGCCCGGGGCGCTGGCGCAAAACAAACACATCGACGGTATGCCGCTCGGCACCCGCGGTGGCTTACGTGTCGAACATAATTTCCCGCTTGATGCGGAGTACTCGTTCGCGGTCCGCGGGGGGGGCGGTTTTGGCCGTGATCCGAATGTATTGGTTGATGTCACACTCGATGGCCAACGGCTCCAGGTCGAAGACATACGCAGCTTTAAACTACCAGTGAGCGCCGGGCTACACACGATGACAGTAGCGCTGCGCGATGCGCGTCGCCCCACCGGTGTCAACGACATGTATTGGAATTACAGCGTTGGCGGCGCCATCAATAGCGTAGAAATACATGGTCCATTCAATGCTACCGGTACTGGCAATACCGCCAGCCGCCAGCGCGTATTCAGCTGTGTGCCACAAAGCAACGACGAAGAACGTCAATGCGCAGAGCGTATCCTGACAGACGTTGCTACGCAGGCATTCCGTACAACAGTAAGGGAGAAAGACATTGCCCCGCTGATGGAGTTCTACGACAGCGCCCGCAACAGCGGTAATTTCGAGAACGGTGTACAGCAGGCACTTTCACGTGTGCTGGTCGATCCGCGCTTCATCTTCCGCTTCGAGGAAGAGCCTCCCGACCTCAAACCGGGTGAGGAATATACGATCAGCGACATCGAACTTGCCTCGCGTCTGTCCTTCTTCCTGTGGAGCAGCATCCCAGACAACGAACTGCTCGCTGCTGCCGAGAAAGGCACTCTGCACGAACCTGCCGCACTGAAGGCCCAGGTACGCCGCATGCTGTCTGACCCGAAGGCACAAGCAATGGTCGAGAATTTCGCCGGTCAGTGGCTGTTCCTGCGCCAGCTCGCAGGTGTGACGCCGGAAACGCCCGGCTTTGACGACAACCTGCGCCAGGCATTCATGCAGGAAACCCAGATGCTGGTCGGCTCCATCATTGACGAAGACCGTCCGGTGACTGAACTGCTCGACACCGGCTATACCTTCGTCAACGAGCGTCTGGCTCGTCACTACGGCATTGCCGACGTGCGTGGCTCCTACTTCCGCCGCATCGAACTACCAGAAAACAGTCCGCGTCGTGGTCTGCTCGGCCAGGGCAGCATCCTGACCGTAACATCAACAGCATCGCGCACATCGCCGGTGATTCGAGGCAGCTGGATCCTTGAAAACCTGCTGGATGCTCCAGTACCAGCACCGCCGCCCGGAGTCGAAACGAACCTCGACGGGGACGGCACCGTAAAACTGACCACGTCCGTCCGCGAGCGACTCGAAGCGCATCGCACCGACCCGGTATGCTCGTCTTGCCACAGCGTGATCGATCCGGTGGGTTTTTCACTGGAAAACTTCAATCCGATCGGCGGCTGGCGGACCAAGGACGGCGACTCCAACGTTGATCCACGCGGAGTGCTGGCCGACGGTACCCCGGTGGCAAGCCCCAATGATCTTCGCAAAGCGCTGATGGGACATTCCGATCTGTTTGTGCGCACACTGACTCAGAAATTGATGATTTACGCCCTCGGCAGACCGGTGGAGTATCATGACATGCCAACCGTCCGCTCGATCATGCGTAACGCTGCGCGCGACGATAATCGCTTCAGCGCGCTGATAGAAGGCATAGTACAAAGCCCGCAGTTCACACGCCGCGTGAAGAGCGGCGAACAACCTCAGACCACGGTGCTACGCTAAGGCGTAGCACCCGGAGGACGCTTTAATGGCCACTTTCCTGACCAAGAAACACCTGAACCGCCGCGCACTCTTGCGCGGTGCGGGTACTGGGCTGGCACTGCCGCTTCTTGAGGCGATGCTGCCTGCTACTGTCGCTTTTGCACAGTCAGGTGCCGTACCGAAACCACGTTTCGGTGCCATCTACTTCCCGCACGGCGCCACCATGGCCCGCTGGACGCCGCCCACCGAAGGCAAGGACTTCGAATTCAGCGAAATCCTCAAGCCACTTGAGCATCTGCGCAGCAAGGTGAATGTAATCAGCAACCTGTCGCACGCGCTCGCCTACGGCCCTGGCGGTGCAACCGGGAACCATAACCGCTCTTCTGCCGCCTATTTGAGCGGTGCCAAGGCCATTTTCGGTGCACAGCCCTTCCTGGGCGTCACCATGGACCAGATAGCCGCACAACATCTTGGTCAGGATACTCCGCTGCCGTCGATGGAATTGATGATCGAAGAGCCCAGCATCAGCTGTGGAGACGGCCTCAGCTGCGCTTACCGAAATACAATTTCTTGGCAGAGCGAAATCTCACCGCTGCCGATGCAGAACAACCCGCAGGTGGTGTTTGAAAACCTGTTCGGCGATGGCGCCGACAGCACACAGCGCGCTGCCCGTCGCAACCAGTCGCTGAGCCTGCTTGATTCGGTGACTAACCAAATCACGACGCTCGACAAGCAACTGTCTGCCTCTGACCGTAGCCGCCTTGACCAGTACCTTACCGATATCCGTGAAATCGAACGCCGCATCCAGCAGGCAGCGTCGCGTCTCACCGACGATATCGCGGTACCAAACAAGCCAACCGGTATCCCGAACGACGTCGAAGAGCACATCAAATTGATGTACGACCTGCAGGCTCTGGCCTGGCAAACCGAGATCACGCGCGTATCCACGTTCCTGATGGCGTGCGAATTATCAGGCGCCGTGTATCCGAAGAGCGGTGTACGCGACAGTTTCCACACCCTTTCCCACCATTCGAACAATGAAGACAACAAAGCACGTTTTGCACTGATCAATCGTTACCACGCCTCGTTGTTCGGCTACTTCCTCGACAAACTGGAAGCGATTCCAGAAGCCGATGGTACGCTACTCGATAACGCGCTGGTGATGTACGGCAGCGGCATGAGTGACGGTAACTCGCATAACCACGACCCGCTGCCCATCCTGCTGGCCGGCCGTGCCGGTGGTACACTCGAGGGCAACCGCCACCTGAAATTCGCCGACAAGACTCCGATGGCCAACCTGCTCGTCAGCATGCTCGACAAGCTCGGTGTGCCCCAGGACAACATCGGCGACAGCACTGGTCATTTGACGATCTAGTCACCTGCCCAGCACTTGCAAGACACATCCAGAATTTCGCCCGCTCACTGCAATCGGGGCTGAACCTCGCTGCGCTGTTCTGACGGCGCGTGCCAGCAGCCTCTATCAATACTTGGCGAAGACCCAGTGCTCTGTCTGCGCGGCACCGGTGCATTCGAACAATATGGCTCCACTTGCATGCCGCTTGGCATCCTGCCGCAACAAGAGTTCGGTGAAGTGACATTCCCGCTGACAGGGGGGAGCCTCTATTTGTATACTGACGGTCTGTCTGAAGGCCTTGCCAGCGTACTGAAACTGCCGGGTGTACCGGCTTACGTGCAGGGCCTGATCGTCAAATACAGCCTGCTGCCCAGGCAGCAGCGGCTGCAGCAGTTTGCATATGAAGCGTCGCGACTGGATTACAGTTTCGACGACCTGACCATCTTGCTAATCAAAGACCAGGGAGTTTCCCTCGCGCCATGACAGCAACCCAGCTCCTGATGGCCTACCAGTTTCCCGCCTGCGCCGAGCAGATGGGCAGCGTGCGCTTGAAGCTGCGTGAAGTGTTGAAGCAGTGCTGCGGATCGGAGGCAGTGGTCAACAACGTGGTGCTGGCCGTGGGCGAAGCCTGCATGAATATCATCCAGCACGCCTATGGTCCGCAGGACCGGGGCGACATCGTGTTGGAAGTTGAATTGGAAACAGAACAGGAGCCCGGATTGAAAACCGAACCCCGGAAGGCATTGGAGGGAGCCCCAGGCAGCGAGACTGCTGACCGGAGCCAGCGCCACCTGGTGTTCAGGCTCACTGATTTCGCCAAACACAAGACCTGTGCCGGCGAGATGCGGTCGCGTCCGCTCGATGAAATACGCCCGGGCGGCCTCGGCTGCCACATCATCAACCAGGTGATGGACGAAGTGGTGTTGCTGGATCACCCCGGCAACGCCGGCAACGTATTACAGATGCGAAAGCGTCTCGGCGGGCAGGGTTAATGGGTAGTCCCGGCATGCTGTCCGGCAGACAGCGGGACGGGAAACGACGACGGCCGGCAGCAGTTATGCCGGGGGTCAAATGAACGGATTTTGCTGTTGGGCATTTTAGGATTGGAGTGGCGGAAAGAAGTATGGAACTTACTCTCAAATCAGAAACGGGGTTTGACTTGCTGGCGTTGAGCGGCGAAGTCGATATGCACTTTTCGCCGCAATTGCGCGAAAAGATTCTCGGCACATTGAAGGACGGCAAGGCATTGCTGATCGACATGGCCCAGGTCAGCTACATCGACAGCTCGGGCATTGCCTCGCTGGTCGAAGGCTTCCAGACAGCCAAATCATCGAAGCTGCCGTATGGCTTGCTGAACATCAGCACTACCGCGCTGCAGGTGCTGACGCTGACGCGGCTCGACAAGATATTCAACCTCTACTCGAGTGCCGAGCAATTCAAGGCGCAGGTCGTAACCCAGGCCGGGACAGTGCAGTAAACGCATGTCGACCGATAATCCCCAGCAGAACGCCATTTCGATCCGCAACCTCGTGGTCGACTACGGCCCGCGACGCATCCTGAGCGACGTCAGTCTCGATATCCCGATGGGCCAGATCATGGTCATCATGGGCCAGAGCGGCGCCGGCAAGACCACGCTCCTGCGTTGCATGCTCGGCCTGAAAAAACCGACCAGTGGGACCGTGCATATGCTCGGCACCGATATCGCCAGTGCTCCTGTGCGCGAAATCAACAAGGTACGCAAGCAAATGGGCGTTGCCTTCCAGGGTGGCGCGCTGTTCTCGTCTATGTCGGTGGCGGAGAACATTCAACTGGCGCTGCGCGAACACACCAATCTCGACGAAAAGACCATAGAAATCATGACCCGCATCAAGCTGGATATGGTCAACATGTTGCCTGCAGAACATCTGATGCCGGCTGAGCTTTCGGGCGGCATGACCAAACGCGCTGCATTGGCACGTGCGATCATCATGGACCCGAAACTGCTGTTCTTCGACGAACCATCAGCCGGTCTTGATCCCAGCACCGCTGCAGAACTCGATCAGCTTATTATCACGCTGAAGAACACCATGCGGATGACGATAGTCGTCGTCACCCACGAGCTCGACAGCATCTTCAAGATCGCCGACCACATTGCGGTTATGTCGAACGGTCGCATCCTTGAAACCGGCACTCCACAACAGATCACAGCGTCACCCAGCTCTGAAATCCAAGGCATGCTGAACCGCAAGCCGCGCGAGACAATAGTCGACACCGACGCCCACCTGCGCCGTCTGACAGGAGGCCTGTAGGATGTTGAAAGCCCTCGAGAATCTGGGCACCACTATCATCGCCTCGCTGGAGATGACCGGCCGCACCTTCAACCTGCTGCTGGTAGTGGTGTGGGAATTGCTGCATCCGCCTTACCGGTTTTATCCAATCGTGCGACAGATGTACTTCATCGGCGCCCGTTCACTAACGCTTATCATTGTGTCGGGCGTCACCATCGGCATGGTGCTAGGCCTGCAGTTCTACAACATCCTCGAACGCTTCGGCTCGGTTGATCTGCTTGGCGCCGGTGTAGCGCTTAGCGTTATCCGCGAACTCGGGCCGGTGATGACCTCCCTTATGGTCGTGGGCAGGGCCGGTTCGTCGATTACCGCAGAACTCGGCATCATGCGCATCACCGAACAGGTGGACGCGCTCGAATGTATGGCGATTTCGCCAGGCAAATTCCTGATTGCGCCGAAATTGCTGGCTGGTCTGCTGTCGGTGCCGCTCCTGACGATGGTGTTCGATTTTGTCGCACTGTTCGGCGGCTATTTCGTCGGCGTCTACATGTTCGGCCTGGCTGAAGGTTCGTACATGAACGGTATGATCGATTCCATTGAATGGGTCGATGTGCGACTCGGCCTCGTCAAGTCGTTGATTTTTGGCCTGCTTATCACCCTTATTTGCTGCGCCCGCGGCTTCTACATGCATCTGGGCAAAGCTGGCTCACAGGGTGCCGAAGGGGTCAGCTCAGTTACTACTGATGCAGTCGTACTGTCATCGATCGCAGTGCTGTTCAGTGACTTCCTGATCGGCGCACTGGTTTAGGATTCTGAAGGAGAACTCCATGAAAAGGCTCAACGTCCAATTGGTCACCGGCATCTTTGTGATGCTGGGCATTGCTGCCTTCACTTATCAGGCCGTCACCATTGGTGGCGCCAGCTTTACCCAACAGCCCGGTTACACGCTGAAGGCCCGCTTTGACAACATCTCTGGCCTCCGCGCCGGTGCCATCATCGAAGCAGCCGGTGTGCGCGTCGGCACAGTCAGCGACATCGAGTTCGATCCGGACAATTACCAGGCCATCGTCTCGCTGCGCATCAACGACGGCGTACCGGTGCAGGAAGATGCAATCGCTGCGGTGCGCACGCAAGGCATCATCGGCGAGAAATACATCAAACTGACCGCAGGCGGCTTCCCGGACCTCTTGACCGACGGTATGCAGGTCACCGAAACCGAATCGGCGGTGAGTCTGGAAGAGTTGGTCAGCAAATACATATTCAGCGGGAGTAGCGCGCAGTAGCCCGGCAATACCCCTAGTTCACCCACGGAATCCCGTTATGGAAAAGCAAGGTCTTATCAAGTTGTTGCCATTGCTTGCCGCGCTGATCGCAGTACCAGTACAGGCGCAAGAACAAGAAGATGAAGAATTCTTTGAGTTCGACAAGGAAGCAAGTGTGGCCCCGACTATCGCTGACCCAATGGAAGGGCTTAACCGCGCGAGTTTTGCCCTCAACGACAAACTCTACCGGGTTTTTTTGAAGCCTGTAGCCCGCGGACTCCGAGTGCTACCGGTGCCGGTCATCAAAAGTATGGCGAACTTTTTCAACAACCTGTTGGCGCCGGTTTCAGCCGCCTGCGCCCTCCTGCAGGGCGACCCGCGTAATGCCGCTACTGAAGCCGGTCGTTTCGTGTTGAATACAACCGCAGGTATCGGCGGGCTGCTCGATCCAGCTACCCAACTCGGCCTGTTACAGGATGAGGAGGACATTGGTCAGACGTTGGCTCACTATGGCATTGGTCAGGGCTTTTATCTGGTGGTGCCGCTGTACGGTCCTTCCAGCTTACTTGACCTTACCGGCAGCATTGCCAGAAACAGCGTCAACCCGTTCTATGCGAACCTTGTGACAGGCGAAGTCATCGGAATCAATACAGCGTCCGCCGAGGTAGACTTGGCACTTGACAAGGATACGTACGAATCGTTTTACGACAGCTCTCTTGATCCCTACGTATTCTTCCGCAGCGCCTTTGTGCAATACATTCAAGGCAGGGTCGATCAATAGATAGGGCATACGGCTCCCAAGGCTGGTTTACGAAATTGATTGGCCTGTTGGTCGAAGCACCTGCCGTTAAGGCCGCGTTCGGTGACCAGCGCTATAATTTGCGTCGTCTCCTGCCGGAGACAGCCGGGCCCCCGGCCTGATCGGCAATACAGAGGACCACTCATGACCATTTCCGTCATCCGCACCATTAACCGCCTCGCCCGCAGCACCGGGCTGACCAGGCGCCTGCTGCTGGCTACCGGCCTGATGCTCCCACTGCTGGCAACGGTTCCGGTCGCCCAGGCTCAAGACGGCACACCGACCGCTGCTGTCAAATTAGTGGTGGAGAACATCCTGGCAGTACTGCGCAAGCCTGACTACAACCTGGAGAATGACCGCAGTGCCATCAGTGGTGAAATACGTCGAGCCTTTGATGACGTGGCCATGGCCCAGAGCGTGCTGTCGACCAACTGGAAGAGCATCAATCCTGCCCAGCAGAACGAATTCAAGAGCCTCCTGCTGCAGACCATTGAGAGCACTTACATCGGCCGTATCAAGGTGTACACCAATGAAAGCGTGCAATTTCGCAAGGAGGAAGTAAACGAAAACCGCGCTAGCGTAGACACCGTAATCGTCTCCAGCAGTGGCGATATTCCGGTCAACTATAAGCTGCGCAAACGCAGCGACGGCTGGTTCATCTACGATGTCGAAGTAGAGAATGTCAGCATGGTGAGCTCCTTCCGGGACACCTACCGTTCGATCTTCACCAAGGATGGCATCGAAGGCCTGATGACTCAAATGAAGGCCAAAATCGCCGAAATGGAAGGTTGATCTGCTACTTTCGCCGCGCTTGCGGCAGTTTTCCTTATTTGACCGACCATGAAGCTTGCCTCATGCGACAGGCTCCATGGTAGAATTCGCGCCGCGTTTTTGTTCCCGCATCCACTTCTTCGATACCAGCTGCCCCTCGCAGACCAGACCAGCCCATGGCCCAAGTTTTAAGCTTGAAAGAACTTCGCACCAGCAGTGTCCTGAAAGTCGAAATCTCCAAACTCGAAGAGGAGCGCAACCAGCTGCTTGAGCAGTTGGAGCGCTCCAAGCAGGTTGAAGCCAAACTCCCTGAAACGCTTCAGCTGCTTGAGCAGTTAGAGCGCTCCAAGCAGGTTGAAGCCAAACTGCGGGAAGACTTGCTTGAGCACAAAAAAGACTTCGAGCATCTGGAAAAGCAATTTGAGGCGCTGCGGCAGCAGGTTCAGCTGGAAAAGCTGGAGCAGCTGATTGACGGCGACAAGAAAGACAATGCCCTCAATCTGCAGCTCAAAAAGGCGCGCGATGAACTCAAAGTCGCTGCCGACGAACTGAAAGAACTCAAACAACTCGATCCTGAGCGCCTAAAACGTCAGGTTGCCGATCTGAAGAAGAAGACGCAGCAACAGGCCGTCGACAACCAGAATCTCAACAACGCCCTGGTGAAGAGCCGCAAGGAACTGAAGGATCTGACCACCGAAAAAGAAAAAGCCGACGCCGATCTGAAGGCAAGCCGCAATGGCACCGACTTCTTCTGGCAATCGGTGGAAGGCACTTGGGTGCTGTATGAATGCAGCATCGTTCTGAAAGACGAAACCGTTGCCGATCCTGACAAGTTCAAACGTATCCGCTGCCTGCACACCACTACAGGCATGAGTTCGCTGTCCAACGGCAAGGACGAAGATGACAAAGCATTGTGGCTCGGCACGCTGGAGATTCCACAAGACGTATCAGTAGAAGCCGGCAAACGCCTGCTCAGCATCGCCGCAGAACTGGAAGAATCGAAAGACTTGAAAGACTTGAAAGACTTGAAAGACTTGAAAGAAGCCAAGGACAAGCAGTAACGCTCCTCACGCTCAGTCACCGCCTTTCTCACAACTGAACAACCCTGACGACAGACCCCCCCATAGGGCGGGTCTGTACCCGCCATATGGGCTATCATTGCCCGCCATTGCTGAGCCAGACAGCCCCGCACCATGCTCCTCGAAATGATCAGTACCGGCGAAGAAGTGTTGTCGGGGCAGATAGTGGATACCAATGCAGCCTGGTTTGCCGACTGCATGATGGGCCATGGCATTGAGCTGTCGCGTCGAAGCACGGTGGGCGATCGCATGGACGACCTTATCAGCCTTTTCCGCGAACGCAGCCGGTTTGCTGATCTGATCCTCGTCAACGGAGGACTTGGGCCTACTAGTGACGACCTCTGTGCTGAAGCTGCCGCTAAGGCTGCCGGAGTCGGGCTGGTAGAGCACAAAGAATGGCGCACCCACCTCGAAGCGTGGTTCCACCGGCGCGGCCGCTCGATGGCTGCCAGTAATCTCAAACAATGCCTGCTGCCGGAAGGTGCGGTACTGGTCAACAACCCGGCAGGCTCTGCGCCGGGCTTCCGCCTGCAAATCAATCGCGCCTGGCTTTTCTTCACGCCCGGAGTACCAGTGGAATTCAAGCAGATGGTGAGCGAGCAGTTCGTGCCATTCCTGCAACAGTTCCACCCCGGTGAGGCGACACGTCTCGTCAAACTGCTGACCTTCGGCCACGGTGAGTCAATGCTCGCCGACCAGATTGACACAATTGCCGTACCTGCAGGCATCACGCTGGGTTACCGCCCATCTCCGCCGCATGTGGAAATCAAGGTATTCGCGCGGGGCGATGCCGGCATCGCGCAACAGGATGCCTACGTGCAGCAATTGCAGACATTGCTTGGTACAGCTGTCGTATCGACGCGCTGCGCCAGTATTGCCGACGAAGTGCATCGGCTGCTGCTGGCCCGCCCTGGCACTTCGCTGGCGCTGGCTGAATCCTGCAGCGGCGGCATGCTCTGCAGCCAGCTGGTGGATTTCCCGGGCAGTTCAGCCTACCTGCAGCACAGTGTCGTCAGCTATTCGAATGCAGCAAAGGAGCTCCTGTTGGGTGTTGATGCCACCGTGCTGAACCGCTACGGCGCGGTATCAAGCGAGACCGCCATTGCAATGGCAATCGGTGCTCGCACGCGACTAGACAGCGACTACGCCCTTGCCATCACCGGTATTGCCGGCCCTGATGGTGGGAGTGATGAAAAGCCCGTTGGCACTGTGGCAGTAGCCTTGTGCGACCGCACGCAGAGCTGGGTGCAGGTGGTGCAACTGTCGCAGCGCTCGCGCATTCTGGTACGAACCATGGGCTGCGCCATTGCGCTCGACATGCTTCGCCGGCGCCTTCAGGACAGCGAGCCTCTGGTGCCATATCCGTTCATAACAGCACGCCGCGCCTATCGCGAGGAGCATCGTTCGTGAGCTTCTCGATTCGATGGAAACTGATCGTCTCCATCATTCTGCCGCTGCTGTTGATTGCCGGCATCGTAATGGGACTGACATTGCGCCGTGTATACGATTCATCGGTATCGACGCTGCAGGAACAGCACCAACGCGAAATCAGTCTGCTTGCCAGTGGCATCGACAGCGATCTCGCCTCGCTGGCCGCCACAGCAGAAGACACCGCTCACTTCCTGGGCCTGCAACCGACGCTCGACAGCAACGCCATCTATCGTCTGCTGGAGGACATGCTCGACCGTAACCCGCTGGTATACGGTGCTGCTGTGGCATTCGAACCCTTTGCATGGCGCGAGGACCAACGCCTGTTTGCGCCCTATGTATTCGAACGCGATCACCGACGCATTGACCTCGGCAGCGTAATTGGTGACTACACCACAGGTCGCGCATCCTGGTACCAAAGCACCCGCATGAGTCGTGACTCCAACTGGAGCGACCCGTATTTCGACAGCGGTTCAGGTACCCGCGCCATCGTCACCTACGCCGTGCCCATTATTGCAGGCGATACATTCCTGGGCGTGGTCACGCTGGACTTGCGACTCGACCTGTTGAGCCAACGACTCAAGGCGCGCATGGACCCGTCACGCTTCATGATCATGAGTGCAACCGGCCGCTTCATTGCACACTACGACAGCGCACAGGTGCTGAATTCCGGACTTGTTGAACTGGCTGCATCCTACGTGAACCCGGATTTCCAGCGCATTACCGATCGGATAATGGACGGCGCCACCGGCATGGGAGTCGTCAACAATCTCTATCTCGATGGCTCCATCGTGCCTGGCAATCTGTGGATCAGCTATACACCCATTCCCTCCTCTGGCTGGCATCTCGCTACGCTGGCGTCCGAAAGCGACCTTATCGCGCCGATCCGTGAACAGATCCAGATCGCCTTGCTCGGCCTCAGCCTGACCATCTGGCTCACCTTCGTACTGGTGTGGGTAATGAGCTCACGCATCACCCGACCCATCAAGACTCTTGAAGCGGCGGTGTCGGAAGTGGCGCGCGGAAAGCTCGACACTCATATCGAAAACATCCGCTCCACTGATGAGCTCGGTCGCTTGAGCATGGGCTTCAACCGCATGCTGAAAAACCTGAAAAAGCAGATCGAACTGCAAAGCCAGCAGGAAACCGCACAGAAGCTTGTAGAACGCGAACTTCAGATGGCGCGTGAAACCCAACGCTCCTTATTGCCAACCGAATTCCCACCGTTCCCCGATCGCAAGGAATTCGAGCTGTACGCATTCAACCAGCCAGCCCATCACGTGGCTGGCGACTTCTTCGATTTCTTCCTGGTGAACCCGAAGACACTGGTGTTCGTCATCGCCGATGTGAGTGGCAAGGGCATGTCGGCGGCATTGGTGATGGCGGTGACACGTACGATCGTGCGCGACCTTGCCCAGAGCGGCCGCAGTCCCGGCGATATTCTGCGCGAAACCAATGAGCGTCTTCGTGAAGGCCAAAAGGGCAGTGCGTTCGTTACGCTGTTTCTCGGCAGCTACAACATCGTCACCGGCAAAGTAGTGTATGCCAATGGCGGCCACTTGCCGCCGTATCTGATCAGCAAGAACGGCAGTGTCACCAATGTAGGAGATGCCACTGGCACCATTGTAGGCATGCTGGAAGACCAGGAGTACCGTAATGCCGAGTTCACACTGCAACCGGGAGACACGCTGCTCCTGTACACCGATGGGTTCCCGGAAGCACGCTCACCCGCAGGCGAGTTCTACGGTATCCCGCGCATCAAATCCTTCCTGCAGCGACACATGCAGAGCAGCAGTCGCGAATTGTGTGAAGCGGCAATACGTGACATCAGCAATTATCAGAACCATAACCTGGCGGATGACGTCACGTTGCTGGCGCTGCGACGCTCCGCATCCGGTGGCTCAGTCAATCTGCTGGCCGACCTGTTGAAGGCCAAAAGCTGATTCAAGCCAGATACACCGCGAAGCGCCAAAAATGACACAGGCGTGACATCCGTTAACAGTTCGTAAACTGTTAACTCTTGGCATGGCGACAGCAAACCCCTTTATAGTGCGCACTCGCTATTGTTTCAGCCCTTACAGAGGGACAGGTTTATGAAAAAATCATGCACGCTTGCTGCGGTGCTGTTGCTGACCACCGGTCAGCCACTCTTTGCCCATACGCCGTTGTTTGACTGTTTCGACAACGGTGACAGCACGCTGACCTGCGAAGGCGGCTTTTCGGACGGCGCCTCCGCCACCGGCGTTGGCGTGCGCATGCTTGATGCGCAGGGCAAGGTGCTCGAACAAGGCAAGCTTGATGCCAAGGGCAGCATCACGCTCAAACGGCCGGCCGGTGAGTTTTCGGTGGTGTTCGATGCAGGCGCCGAACACTCGCTAACCGTGCTCGGCGACGACATCAGCTGAGGTCGCCGATGAAGCCGATCAGATTGGAAGTGCTGCCCTTGCTGTTGGGTGCCGTGCTCGGCGCCGCCGCCGCTCCAGCGCTTGCGCATTTCCTGGTTGTCTATACCCCCCAAACTGCAATTCAGCGTGCAACCGATCTGCCATTCCACCTGATTTTCACCCACGCATTCCACGGCGGCCCGTCGATGGCAATGGAGAAACCACAGCGTTTCTACTACGCCAAGCGATCGGCGCCCGGGGAAGAAATCGAGCAAGTCGACCTGTCACAGTATCTTGAACCAATCGATTGGGCCGGCGAGAACGGCCCGGTCAGTGCATGGAAAGCGACTGTCCCGCGCAATGTCGTGCGCTCATTAGGCGACTACCAAGTCGTAGTCGAACCAACCCCCTATCTCGAAGAAACCGAACAACTCTACATCCAGCAGTTTGCCAAGGTAATGGTCAATGTCGGCGGCGTACCCGGCAATTGGAGCGAAACGCTGGGGCTGCCGGCCGAAATACACGCACTCAACAAGACCTACGCCAACTGGACCGGCGGCATCTTCCGTGGTGTCGTACTCGGCAATGGTGTGCCGATGCCGTACACCCAAGTCGAAGTCGAATACTTGAATCACGCACTCGATACTGACAACAATCGCTTTGCCGCACAGGGTGCGATTACTGCCCCGCATCCGTCCCTTGAAGCGATGGTGATCCTGACGGATGCCAACGGCCAGTTCTCGTTCGCCCTGCCAAGAGCGGGCTGGTGGGGATTTGCAGCGCTGTCGGTAGGTCCCGCGAAGGAGTACAACGGCAAGCCGCTTTCACAGGATGCCATCCTGTGGGTACAAGCCACTGACCTGCCGGAATCACCATGACCACTGCCTCCGCCCAGCTGATTCCGCCCAGCAATACACGCTGGGAAACCGCTTTGCTGATTGCGGCAGTAATCAGCGTTGCTACGTTCACGTGGCTGTACGCTGAAGAGTACGGCCTTGAAGAAAAGACCCAAACCATTCTCGACTGGCAGGTCAGCGCATTTTCAGGCCTGCAGGGAGTCGATCAGGCCGTCTACAACGAACTGCTGGTCGCCGCCGACGAAGTTAACTGGCTGGTCTACTACAACGGCTATTGGCCCGACGACAAAGAATTCCAGGAGAACCTGCTGCCACCGTTCTATCGCGATCTCAGCTGGGAACGAAACGGCTCGGTGAAATGGATTCTGAAGAACGTTATCCAGGAAGGCGAAGCGCAGGGATTGACGCTGTACCACGGCTCACAAGGCACACTCGGAGATCAAGGCGCCTACCTGCTGGTGATCGACCACAAGCACGCGGGCGGCGTCCAGGTGTCGCCCACATCAATCTGGTGGAACAAGGATCGGTTTGCACCGGTGCCGGAAACCTCAAAGGTGGCATCGCTCGTGTTGCATGGTTGGAAAGAAGTAGTGCCGTACCAGGGCAAGGATGAAGTAGAACGCTTGAACGCGCAGTAATCCGGAGCGTAGTCGATGAGACAACCGATGAATCAATCAATGAGAAAGTTCCTGTTCGGCCTCCTGGCAGCCACCACATTGATGCTGAGCACCACCGCATTTGCCGCGTTCAAGAACGGCGACAGGATGACGGTAGGCATCACGCTGCATCCGTACTACAGCTTCGTGGCTAATATAGTCGGCGACAAGGCCGACATCGTGCCGCTTATCGGCTCAGGCTATAACCCGCACAACTACAATCCATTGCCCGATGACATGAAGCGTGCGCAATCGCTTGATGTGCTTGTCGTCAATGGCATCGGCCACGACCAGTGGGCATTCGAAATCATGAAAGCGGCCGGCGGCGGCGACGTGCCACTGATCTATGCCAACGATGGAGTGTCGCTGATTCCGGTTGCCGGCGCCGCCGACCAGAGCGTCAACGCCCATACGTTTATTTCCACCATCACTGCCATCCAGCAGGTGTATGAAATAGCGCGTCGCCTTGGTGAACTCGATCCCGCCAATGCAGAGGAATACCGCAAGAACAGCCGTGCCTACGCCACGCGCCTTCGCCAGCTCAAAGCTGAATACACCGCCAAGATAGCTTTGCTCGATTCATCAAACTTCAAAGCAGCAACCATGCATGGTGCGTATGGTTACCTTATGCAGGAGTTCGGCCTTCAGATTACCGCCGTGATCGAACCACGCCATGGTGTCGAACCAACGGCACGCCAACTGGCGCAGACCATTGACGAGATCAAGGCGGCGGGCGTGAACGTGCTGTTCGCCGAAAAATTCTTTGCCGGCAAACTGGCCGATACGATTCAGGCAGAAACGGGTGTTGCCGTGTATTCGTTCTCGCACATTTCCGATGGTGAATATTCTCCGACGCTGTTCGAGCAGGAAATGCGCTACAACCTCGAATCGCTCAAAGCCGCCATCGAAAGCACAGCCAAAAAATAACCAACACCAGAGTCCTCATGCCAGGTCCAGCCATTCACGTCGACAACCTTTCCCTGCAACTCGGGGCACATCGCGTTCTCGCCAGCATACAATTCAGTATTGCTGCCGGCAGCCTTCATTGCTTCATTGGTCCCAACGGCGGCGGCAAGACATCCACTGCACGCTGCCTTCTCGGGCAGATGCCCCACACTGGCACCATCCGTTTCGAGTGGTTCAACGGCAACAAGGGCAACATCGGCTATGTGCCACAATTAATCGAGATGGAGCGTACGCTGCCGCTGACGATCGACAACTTCATGACCGTCATCAGCCAGGACAAACCAGCGTTCATGAGCCCGAAGAAGGAAGCCAAGGCAGCAATAGACCACGCGCTGGATCGTGTCGGCCTCACTGCCAAACGCTCACTCATGCTCGGCTCCTTGTCGGGTGGTGAGCGCCAGCGTCTGCTGTTTGCACAAGCCCTGATTCCGAATCCTGATCTGCTTGTGCTTGATGAACCGATGACGAGTCTCGACGAGGGCGGCTCACGCTTGTTCGAACAACTGATTGGCGAACTCAACCGCGAAGGCACCACGGTACTTTGGATCAACCATGATCTCGACCAGGTTGCCCGTCTTGCAGATAACATCACCGTGATCGACAAGGTTGTACTGGCACATGGCCCCACCGCCACTACGTTGACTGCCGATATGCAGCGTGGCGTCTTCCATTCACAAGACAACGGATGGGCCGTCTGATGACCCCTTTCTACACGTGGTTGCGTGAAACACTGATGGCGCTCAGTGACGCCGGCATTATGCCGTCCATCTTCTTTTATGAATTCGTCGTGAACGCCCTGCTGTGCTCAATTGTAATAGGCCCACTGCTCGGCTGCGTCGGTACCATGATCGTCGCCAAGCGCATGGCATTCTTCTCGCAAGCAATAGGCAATGCGGCGCTGACTGGTGTAGCTATTGGCGTGCTGATCGGCGAGTCGTATACGGCGCCGTATGTGTCCATGTTCAGCTTCTGCCTTCTCTTCGGCATCGTGCTGAATTACACCAAGCCACGCACGCGAATGTCGGCTGATGCGTTGATAGGAGTATTCCTGTCGATCTCGCTCGCTGTCGGTGCTTCGCTGGTCCTCTATGTTTCGGCAAGGGTTAACACGCACATCCTAGAAAGTGTGATGTTCGGCTCCATCCTCACCGTCAGCGATCTCGATATGAATGTGCTGCTTGTCGTCACCATCATCACGCTGGTGGTCGGACTGCCGCTATATAACAAAATGCTGCTTGGCAGCCTGAATCCGTCGCTGGCACAGGTACGCGGTGTCAATGTGCAAGCGATCGAATACATATTCATCGTGCTGGTCACGCTGATCACCGTAGCTTGCGTCAAGATCATCGGTGCCGTGCTGGTTGAAGCACTACTGCTGATTCCGGCTGCTGCCGCACGCAACCTGTGCCGTTCACTACGCAGCTTTGTGTGGACAACGATGGCATTGGCGACCCTGAGTTGTGTCGGTGGCATCTGGATTCCGATGCAGTGGGACATTCCGGTTCCATCCGGCGGCGCTATCGTGATGCTGGCGGCAATTTTCTTCATCCTCACTACCGTCATCCGCAACGTGGTGCCCGGGTTCCGGGAGGCGAAATTATGAAATCGCTGACCGCCCTGCTGCTGGCCAGCCTTTGGCTTCAAAACGCCAGTGTCGCCCAGACAATACCGACTGTGCTGGTATCGATGGCGCCGCTCTATTCGCTCGCCAAACCGCTGCTCGCCGGTACAGATGTTGCGCTTACGCTGGTGCCCGAGGACCCGCGCAGCATGCAGGCGCAGGCCACTCTGTTCACCCGCCAGGTAGATCGTTATGCCGAGCAGTTCAAGGTAGCTGATGCGGTCATCACGATGGGCAAGATCTGGGGTGGCGATACGCTGTATACCGCGGTACGCGAGGTGAACATCCGCGTCGTAGATATCGACGCCAGCAAACCTTGGTCACATGAGCTTGATGGTGTGGCGGTGGCCGAATCGCCGGCCACTGGCATGGTCTCGCCATACTTCTGGTTGAGCCCTTCCAATGTGATTCGCGTACTCGACATTGTCGGTAGTGATCTTGAACGACTGTACCCTTTGCATGCCGGTACTATCGCCGCCAATCTCGAGCAACAGAAGGCATCGTATCTGGCGCTGAAGAATGATTTCGAACGCCGCTTTGTTGAAGTCAGCGACCCTGTCATCTACGCATTGACCGATCAGTTCGTCTATCTCACCAGCGATCTTGGCGTGTTCGTCGATGATTACTTCGTCAAACAAGACATCGACTGGACAGCCGACGACTATGCAGCGCTCACAACGTCATTGGAGAAAGCCGGTATCAGCGTTGTAGTACACCAATGGGAGCCTTCGGCCGGGATCAAGCAGGCCATCACTGATGCCGGTGCCAACCTGCTGGTGCTCGACACACTGGAAACAACGGCTGACTTCCGTGCAGGCCTGGAAAGCAATCTCAACGCACTGCTTACCGCTTTCGGTACTCCCGGGGCACAAGCCCCCTGATCATCAAGCGGCAGGATTTTTTCTTCATGTCCCACCACTGCAGTTTATTGCCCGGTTAATGAAAGCAACCAGTTATACCCATCATTGCAACAATCCCGGCGAAACCGCCATTGACGCCCTGGCCGCTGCCTCTGGCCTGCCCAAGCAACGACTGAAAGACGCCATGAACAAGGGCGCCGTATGGCTGAAACGTGGCAGCACCCAGAAACGACTGCGTCGCGCTACCGCCACGCTGCTGACTGGCGATCAACTGTCGTTACACTACGACGCCACGGTGCTCGCACTGATTCCTCCTACTCCAATGCTGATTGCTGACGAAAAGCAGTTCAGCGTATGGCATAAGCCTGCAGGACTGCTGGCCCAGGGAACACAGAGTGGCGACCACTGCGCCTTGTTGCGTATTGCCGAACAGCAACTACAGCGAGAGTGCTTTCTGGTGCACCGACTCGACCGCGAGGCCGATGGCCTGATGCTGATTGCCCATACTGGCAAGGCAGCCGCAGCACTATCGCAACAGTTCGCCCGCGAACGGGATGGGGCGATACGCAAGTTGTACCGAATTGAAGTTAGCGGCAAGGTTGATGAAGCCGGTGAAATAAGCACTGTTCTTGATGGCAAGACAGCACTTACACGCTTTCATCGGCTGGACTACCTGTCAGCGCGTGACAGCAGCGTGGTTGAAGTCGAACTTGTTACGGGCCGCAAGCACCAGATCCGCCGGCACTTTGCCGGACTCGGACATCCCGTACTTGGCGATCCCGTCTATGGCATCAACAACAAGGACAGCCGCGGATTGCAGCTTAAGGCCGTGCAGCTGGATTTCACCTGCCCACTGACGCGCAAACTACGCAGTTATTGCCTGCTCTGATAAACGCCGAAATGGATGAACGGTGCAGAAGCGCGCTGGCCGCGATTCACATTGGCCGGCACCTGGTGACGTACCGGCGGCAGGCTTTTCAGGTAAGCAGCAATGTCGGTCGCGTCTTCTGCATGGATGTTGGAATAACTTGGCCACGGCATCACGGGCAACGTTTGGCCACTGTGCTTGCTGACACCAGTCTGGATCATCGCGATGATTTCCGGCGTACTCCAGCTACCGGTGCCGGTTTCAATGTCGGGGGTGAGATTGGCCGGGTAGACAACGCCAGGGTTGCGATCTACCAACGGGTTCGACCACGCTATGCCGGTATCGGAGCCGGCCAGCAGTTGTTGCATATTGGGGGAACCAACCAGCGCGCCGTTGGTATGACAACTGCCGCAACCCAGAAGAGCGACCAAGTATTGACCACGCGCCACCTGCTCGGCGCTGAAATTGTCGTTGCTGGCCGGCGTTGGCACGGGCATATCGGTGGAAGGATTAAGCTGCTTATAGTCTTTTAGCGGGTTGTAGGGTGTTTCGCAGGCACTCAGGGCAAGCAGAAGACATAACAGGGAAAGGGTGCGGACTTGCATCACGGCTCCTTGAGAGCAAACGCTGGCAGCCAAGATTGAATCCCAACGCCTTCGGGCCGGCGTTGATACGGATCAATCAACACGTGGCTTGTCGCGGGTAAGGAACACCAGCAAACGAATAGCAACTTCTGACACCTGTGCAGGTGACTGACGCAGCGAGGACAGCCGTGGGATTGCCATTGCATCTCGTGACGCTTCTGGTCGGACAACCCTGTACAAGGCGACGTGGATACCTGCCAGCCTGTTGCAGATATTGGTGTTGCCGCTGATTGACCTTGTCCACTATCCCGATGCCCAACTCAACGGTGTTGGCTTTGCGGGCACCATACGGATGCAGTTCCGTTTCCCGCTTTCGCTCACCACGCCGCTCGCCCATCTTGTGCATAAATTGTGGAGCACCCTAGACAACGGCGCCTTCCCGCAACAAGAGCGCCAGAACATCTAGCGCCTGAAGCAAAGTGGAGGTCTTGTGCACTGACCCAGTCAACAAGGGCAAGAGTGCCAGGTGACCCTCGAACTGTCCGGTACGGTTTCTTCCGCTTAACGCGGATTGAATAACCCCATTACATGCGCAATGCATGGCTGGTCAGCTGTCACATTTTGCTGGCAGAATAGGCACCGATAACATGTGGTTATCGTCAGAGGAGGCTCCCATGAAAAACAAACTGTTTGGCGCGCTTGCTGTGGCCGGCCTGATGCTGGCTGGCGGTGCTGCGCAGGCTCACCACTCTTTCAGCGCCGAGTTCGACGCAGAAAAACCGCAACAACTGGAAGGCATCGTCACCAAGGTTGAATGGACCAACCCGCACGTGTGGATCTACTTGAACGTGAAAGATCCGGCAACCGGCAAAGTGTCCAATTGGGGTGCCGAGATGGGTCCTCCACACGGCCTGCAGCGCAACGGCTGGCGCCGTGACACCCTGCAGATCGGCACCGTGATCAAGGTAGACGGCTTCCTGGCCCGCAATGGCAGCGATCGCGTCAACGCACGCAGCATCACGATTGCAGGCACCGGCCAACGTCCCGGCCAGACGCTTGATGCCGATTCAAGCCAACGCAATGGTGGTGGCGCCGAGTAATCGGTCAGTACCAGACGCGAATACCGGCAACCACACGCAGTTCGTCAGGTTGCCGGTGTCCGCCGATGTCCCTCTCTACGCCCACATAAGGCGCGAATTCCCTGATAACCTCGTAACGCAAACGCAACGCCACGTTGCTGTCGCGCATTCCCTGATCGATCCCGCCTGCCTTGTCATCATCAAAGGCATGATTCAGTTGTAGCCGTGGCTGCAGAAATAATTTCTGTGTCAGCCGCAGGTCATAGTCTGCATCCAACCTCAACTGCAAACCGCTCTCTTCGTTGACGAAGGCTGCTGCGTCCACTTCGAACCAGTAAGGCGCCAGACCCTGCATTCCGAATACGACGTAGTCGCGTGAAGCATTACCGCCTTCGTCGTGCCTGATCCCAGCCTGCAAATCCCAGAATGGTGCGACAGCGCGGCTGTACAACAACTGCACTTCGACATCGCCGGCCTTGCCACTGTTGGGCTGCCAACTCCCCTCTGTTTTTAGCCATAACTTGTGATAGTCGCTACCAAGCCAGCCTTGGGTATCCCATACATCAACATCATTGCCATCACGCTGTTGGCGCTCGAAGCGTTCGGCCATCAGGAAATGGTTCACCATGCCCCCATGGTCGTGGGCAACAAGCTGTATTGACGGGGAAGCGGGCTGTGGCGCACCGTATGTCGTCATTGCTGCATGATCATGCGGCGCCGTGACAACTGCCGCAGTATGCGCAGTGTGATCAGGTTCAGCAGCCAGAACGCTTACAGGCATCAAGGCGAGAGCGAAACACAGCCTCATCATGCTGTCGCCTCACGCACATCAAACACCCGCATCATGCCGGCATGCATGTGATAGAGCAGATGACAATGGAATGCCCATGGACCTATCGCATCAGCGGTGACCTCTACGGCGGCTTTTTCACCGGGCTTCAATACAAAGGTGTGTTTACGGGGTTTGTGGGTTGCGTCACCGGTAACAAGTTCGAAGAACATGCCGTGCAGGTGCAATGGATGCGGCATCATCGTGTCATTGACGAAGACAAGCCTGATTCGTTCGTTCAGTTGCAACGGTACCGGCGCCGTTACTTCGGAAAATTTCAGGCCATCAAACGACCACATGTAGCGCTCCATATTGGCCGTCAGATGTAACTCCAGCTCACGACCCGGCGCACGCTGGTCTGCATTCGAATACAAACTGCGCAAGTCGGTATAAACCAGTACCCGATGGAGCTCGGCTTCAAGACCGAGCGGGCGTTCGTGCAGGCGGCTGACCGGATTGGTGGCGACACTGGCAACTCCGGGACTGGATACCTGTGAATGCACACCGGCGGCCGCATCACCATGGTCCATTCCGGCCATCGCCGAGTGGTCCATGCCTGCCATTGTGGAGTGGTCCATCCCAGCCATGGCTGAGTGATCCATACCGGCGGTGGCGGAGTCATCCATTCCCATGTCTTTCATGGAGAGCAACGGCCGCGGGCGCAGCACGGGCACTGCTGCTTCCATGCCCGCTCGCGGAGCCAGCGTGGCGCGCGCATAGCCGTAGCGATCATTGCTTTCGGCATAGACGCTGTAAGCCTGGTCAGCCTGTGGCTGCACAATGATATCGAAGGTTTCTGCAGTGCCTATCTGCAGTTCATCGGTTTCAACCGGCTGCACGTGCTGGCCGTCAGCCATCACCACGGTCAGGGGCAGACCGGGAATACGCACATTGAAGATGCTCATTGCCGAAGCATTGATCAAACGCAGACGGATACGCTCACCGGGGTTGAACAATCCGGTCCAGTTCTCACCGGGACTGTGGCCGTTGATCAGATAGGTATAAGTGGCCGCTGTAACATCCGCCAGATCAGTACGGCTCATGCGCATATCGCCCCACATCATGCGTTCAGCCAACGTGGCATCAAGACCATCGCGCTGCACATCGCGGAAGAAGTCGCCCAGCGTGCGCTGCTGATAGTTATAACTCTGTCCCATCGTCTTCAGCTTGTGGAACACACGCTCAGGCGATTCGAAGGTCCAGTCCGACAGCAGGATCACGTACTCACGGTCGTATCTGAAGGGCTCCGGTTCACGCGGATCGATGATGATCGGCCCGTAGTGACCGCTCTGCTCCTGCAGACCGCTGTGGCTGTGGTACCAGTAAGTGCCACTCTGCTTCAGCGGAAATTCGTAGGTAAATGAAGCACCCGGTGCAATGCCCTCAAAGCTGACACCCGGCACGCCATCCATTTGCCATGGCAACAATAGTCCATGCCAGTGTATTGAAGTCGGCTCATCAAGAGTGTTGTGTACCCGCAACGTCAGCTCTTCCCCTTCGCGCCAGCGCAACAGCGGTGCCGGAAACTGTCCATTGAGACGGATGTGGCGGGCCTTTCTGCCGGCAATTGGCGAGCGCTCGGCGGCAACGGTGAGATTGAATTCATTGCCCTGCAAACCTGGCACGCCGGCGAGCATGGCCAGACCATTTCCCTGCGCCCACGCAGGCAACAATGACTGCCAAGCCAGCGAAGCGCCCAACAGTGATGAATTCTTCAGGAATCGGCGTCGTTGCATGCAGCAAATCCACAACATTTCATGATGGCAGCAAGCCTAAAGCGTACCTTCAGCAGAAGGTAAAGCTGTTCCTATTTTGGGTACATTGCAATGCTATGGTTTACTCTGGCGGCAAAACACCTAGGAATTCAGAATGATCGCCAACCCGGGATTAGAAGCCATCATCATTCCCAACATCCGCGACCTTGGTGACTTTTCGGTACGGCGCGCCCTGCCTGCATTCCAGCGCCAGCGCGTGGGACCCTTCATCTTCTTCGACCAATTCGGCCCTACCGTGCTCGAAGCCGGTCACGCAGTGGATGTACGCCCACATCCCCACATCGGACTATCGACAATGACTTGGCTGTTTGACGGCGAAATCCAGCACAAGGACAGTCTTGGTTACGACATAACAATACGCCCGGGGGAAGTGAACTGGATGACCGCCGGACGCGGTATCGTGCACTCAGAGCGAAGCCCGGCGTCGCAGCGTAAAGGCAATGCCCCGCTAGGCGGCACGCAGGTGTGGCTAGCACTGCCACTCGAGAAAGAGGAAATGGCACCCGCCTTCTACCACTACAATGCCAACGAAATTCCGAAGCTTACCGATACTGGTGTGGCGCTGACGCTGGTCGCTGGCACTGCCTTCGGCAAGACCTCGCCGGTACATACAGAAAGCGAGACTTTCTTCGCCGATTTGGTGCTGCAGGATGGCAAACGTTTTGAAGCTCCTACCACGATCGAAGAGCGTGCCGTGTATGTTATCGAAGGCAACCTGAATATTGCCGGTGATGATTTTGCGGCGGGAACCATGGTAGTGCTGAAACCGGGGATAGCTATCGACCTGCAGGCGCAAGGCAACAGCCACTGCGTGATTCTTGGCGGTGCACCGCTGGCAGGAGTACGCCACGTGTACTGGAACTTCGTCTCCAGCAGCCGCGAACGCATCGAACAGGCCAAAGACGACTGGCGCAACGGCCGCTTCGCCAAAGTTGATGGCGATGACGAGTTCATTCCTTTGCCGGACTCAGTGCCTGCAAAAGAATAAGCGTAACAGCGCTATTTCCTTCTGCTGCGGCTCCTTCACTTTTACGATCAGTTCCGCTTGTCCGAAAATACCCTCAGCATCGCAGAGAACTGTCGTACCTGATAACCGTGCCGCAGCAACTAGTGCACGCTGAGACAACTCTACTTGAACTGCAGATAGCCAATGCGATTGTTGCCGCCGTCAGTGAACCACAGCTTGTCGGTGAGTTGTGTCGGCGGCTGGCGATCGCTGCCGGCGGTCAAACCGACTGCACGCGCCTGGCCGGCGCTGATCGGCAATTCAGTGATCTTGCCGGCTGGCGTCACACGACCCAGTGTGGCGTTCTTGCTATACCACACGTTGCCATCGGGGCCGACAGCGACATTGATCGCGGTAGGCTGTGGACTCGGCAGCGGGAACTCGGCAATGACACCCGTCATGCTGATTCGGCCGATGCGATTACCGTCTGGCTGCAGACCATCCATCGTGCCCGACAGTTCGAGGAACCACATGGCGCCATCGGTACCGGCTGTGATGTCACCCGGACCGCTGTTTGGGCGCGGCAGCGAAAACTCCGTGATGATGCCCGCAGGAGTAATGCGCCCGATCTTGCTCGCCCGGAATTCCGAGAACCAGATGTTGCCGTCAGAACCCGCCGCTAGCGCGCGCGGCCCAGAATCCGGGGTTGGAATCACAAATTCGGTGATCGTGCCGTCTGGTGTGATACGCCCGATCTTGCCGCCGGCGAATTCGCCGAACCAGATGTTGCCATCGCTTCCAAGCGCAATGGCGCGTGGCTGGCTGTCGGGTGTTGGAATGTCCCACTCCGCGATATCGCCAGTGGCTGTGATGCGCGCGATACGATTACCGGTGTGTTCAGAGAACCACATGGCGCCGTCGCTACCCAGCGCGATGATGCGCGGCGAACTATCAGCATGCGGCAGCGGAAATTCGCGATAGCCGGTCAGATCCTGCGCAATACGGCCAATCGCATTGGCACTGCTCAGTGTGAACCATAGGGTGCTATCGGGCGAAATTGCCAGTGTGGTGGGGCCACTATTGGCCCTCGGCAATATGAAGTCATGCACCACACCATCAGTGGCCTGCTGTGCTTTGGCGGCGGCTGGCAGTACAAATGGCAGTGTCAGCGCTGCCAGCAAAAGCACTCTTCCCGACGACGCCTTCATTCTTGCCCCCTGTTTATTTGCGCAGCTATTCTGTCTGCTTCTGTCTGCTTCTGTCTGCTAATGAGATGGCTCGCCCGGTTAACGTGGCATCGCGCGATACCAGTACTGAGCGTGACAACCTTGACAGGCTTGGTTGATGGGCGGACCCAGATCGGTGTAGGCCGCCAGATCACGTCGGTCTATGGCGTCCATCAGTCGCAGCACAGAGGTCTGCATGCGGTCAGCATAGTTGCGCCACTCTCCCGGGTCTTGCTGGATGAGCCGCTCGATTTCGACTGGCGTGTATTGATACGGCGGCGTTTCGGCCGACGCGTCGCCGATCTTCACTCCAGGCAGTATCAGCATAGTGCCAGCCTTGATCAGAGAATCAGCTTTCTCACGCAGGGCTATCCAGTCCTCCTCGGTTTCCGGCATGGTTTCAGTAACACCCTCCGCCGTAGCCACATAACTGACTGCCGTCCACAGCGCGCGCGCTGCAGGATCGATGGTGTCTTTCATCAACTCGCTGATGGTCATTTGCGCAACCAGCGAAGGCGGAAGCGACAACGGCGCAGCAGTCAGTGGCACCGGCTTGCCGGCATCTGTAGGCTGGGCTGACACAAGCAACGCTGCTGCGACAAGAGACAGGCTGATGACGGCTCGAATTGCGAAGGGACGAATGTTCATGGGCCGATGTTAACGCGAAGCAGCCGTTGGCGTCAGGCTCTCAGCAGAATTTCCTTGGCTTTGCGTGTAACCCGCTGCCCGGTTTTTGCGTTAGCGGAATTGCTGTCTGAATCATTCTTCGTGATACAGATTTTCGTCAGCATTGCAGAAGTGACCGGGAAACCGCCGTCCGGTATGGCAATGGAGAAGCCAGTAGTTACGAATGAGGAAGTTTTCACGTCGCTCGGCACTGCGTTTTATGACGTAGTGCCGAACGATTTTAGAACCTGCTGTTCACTGACACCAGCAATCAGCCACAAGACGCTGGCAGTCTTTCTTGGCAGGCAAGGCGACTTCCTCTGAAGGGGACTTCCGAAATCGGCTTCCGGATTATGTTGTATCGCGACACAACCGGCGGTTCAACATGATGAATCTGGCGCGCCCGAGGGGATTCGAACCTCTGACCTTTGCCTCCGGAGGGCAACGCTCTATCCAGCTGAGCTACGGGCGCATAAGAACCTGCGTAAACAATGCCATTCATGATACCGGAGGCCCGGGGGAATTACACGCAACCCGACGTTGTCACGAAAAGTTGCTGCCAGACAATCCGGGTAACTGCAGGCATATCCTGTGTTTTCTCGGGATTATTACGTGAATGAGAACAAAGCCGTGACGTAGAATCCCGCACTTTCCGGCGCTCGCTGCTACTCACGATGTCCAACACCACTCCCACCCCTTCCACGCAGCGGATGCCGAAAGGCTTCGAGGCGCTGAGCTGCGCACCGTTCCGCTGGCTGATCGGCGCGCTGCTTTGCTTCTTTTTAGGCATGCAGGGCCAACTGCTGGTGCGTTCGCTACTGGCGTGGGAGTTGACCCATAGCGAGTTGTCGCTCGGCTACGTGAACCTGCTGGTGGCCGTACCGATGGTAGTGATGTCGTTCTTTGCCGGCGCCATCATTGACCGAGTGGAACGACGCAAATTGTTGATTGCTACCCAGCTGCTGATCATGGCCAACGAGCTGTTGCTGCTCGGGCTCATCATGCTGGACCAGCTCACGTTCCCCTTGTTGCTTGGAAGCTCATTCCTGATGGGCATGCTGTTTCCGTTCGTAATGCCGACGCGGGCTGCAATGGTATTCGGCATGGTAGGCCGCGATCTGCTCGGCAACGCGATGGCGCTACAGAGCGCAACAATGAATGTCGGCCGTATCGTCGGGCCAGCGGTCACAGGCGCGCTGATCCCACTGCTGACGCTGAAGGGCGCCTATGCAGTAGCGATTCTATTGCATCTTATCGCGACCGTGACTACCTTCAAGTTGCCGCGCTCGTATCCCGAGCATAAGGCCAGGAAGTCGCTGCTCGGGGACATGCTGTATTCGTTTACCTATATCGGCCAGCACCGCCCCATCATGCTTGTACTGCTGTTTGGCCTGTTTCCACTGCTGCTGATGCTGCCGGCACACAGCATGCTGGTTGTATTCGCCGACGATGTCTGGAAAGTCGGCGAGGACGGGCTTGGTCTGTTGATGGCGATGGTGGGCGCAGGCGGCATCAGCGGCGCGTTTATAGTCGCACGCTTTGGTAACGCCCATAGCCGCACGCGTTGGATGCTCGTCACTGCTGCACTGTTCGGCTTGGCATTGGCGATATTCACCCAAAGCCCATGGTTCTATCTGGCACTGGTGTTGATGCTGTGCGCCAGCATGCTGAACGACATTACCCAGACAATGAACAACACCATAGTGCAGCTGTTGGCACACAATGAGGTGCGTGGCCGCATGTCGAGCATGATGATGCTGTCAATGGGGTTGACCCCGCTCGGCGTCTTGCCGGTGGCACTGGCAGCAGAGCGTTTCGGCATCGCCAATACACTGTTTGTTGCGTGCATCATCATGCTGGCCATCGTTACACTGCTGTACGGTCTTAGCCCAACGCTGCGCCAACTTGATGCAAGAATGGCCACCCAACAACCACAAGAGTGACTATGAGTACTCCAGCCTCCGCCCAATCCCGTTCCTTGTGGTCGCCACTATCGATTACTACGTTCCGCTGGCTTTGGCTGGCAACGCTGGTGTCAAACGTCGGCGGCTGGATGCACGATGCCGGCGCTGGCTGGCTGATTACCGAACTGACTGATTCAGCGGTGATGGTTGCACTTATGCAGACGGCCACATCGTTGCCAGCCTTCTTCATCCTGCTGCCATCGGGTGCGCTGTCCGATATTTTTGATCGCAGGCTGTACCTGATGGTAGCCAATATCGGCCGCGCCTTAGTGGCATTGGCCATGGCGATATTGACACTCACCGGTGTCATTACCGCATGGAGCCTGCTTGGCCTTACCTTGCTGCTTGGTATCGGCATGGCAATGGTGATGCCAACGTGGCAAAGCATCATCCCGGAAACAGTTCCCCGTGCCGACTTGCAGAACGCGATCGGACTCAACACGCTGGGCATGAACATGTCTCGCGTGATAGGCGCACTGATTGCCGGCGAAATACTGCGGCGTACCGGCAGTGGTGTCGTTTTCGCCTGCAACGCAGTCAGCTTCATCTTCATTCTTGTGGTGTTGTGGCGCTGGAAGCGGGTCCCGCAGCCCACCACGCTGCCACCCGAAAAGTTCTTGCCGGCCGTGACCACTGGCCTGCGTTACGCATGGCACTCACCGGCACTGAAGGCGACAATCTATCGCAGTGTCGGATTCTACTTTTTCTCAAGCGTAATGTGGGCGCTACTTCCACTGATTGCACGTGTATTGCTGGAAGGTGATTCGACCACATTCTCAAACCTGTATGCAGCTATCAGCACCGGCGCCATCATCAGCGGCTTTATGCAGCCCAGACTGCGCAAACTGATGAATACTGACCAGTTGCTGACGACGGCAGCTATCGTGTTCGGCATTGGCATTTCCATGACAGCGCTGGTTCCCATCCATGCGCTCGCGCTGCTAACACTGGCTGTGTGCGGTGCCGCATGGATTACTGTGATGACCTGTTCACAGATGTCGGCACAGACAGCACTGCCACACTGGGTGCGTTCGCGTGGTATCGCTATTTTCCAGATGTTCTTCATGGGCTCGTTGGCAATAGGCCCGGTGGTATGGGGCAGCGTCACCGAATTCACTTCAATCCGCACCGCATTGCTGACTGCAGCAGCAGGCGTCGTGGTGGCGACGCTATTTACCCGTCGCTGGCCCGTTAGCGGCAACGACCAGATGGATCACACGCCGTCGCAGCACTGGCAGAAGCCGGAGCCACAGGTTGCCGTTTCACCCGACCAGGGCCCGGTAATGATCATGGTGCGTTACCACGTTGAAACAGCACAGCAGAAAGCTTTCGTGCGCGACGTGCAGTTACTCGGCATCGCGCGGAGACGCGATGGGGCAACGTACTGGCAAGTGTTTGAAGATGCACAGAATCCCGGGCAGTTCTTGGAAACATACGTCGTCAACAGCTGGCTTGATCATCTGCGCCAGCATGAGAGAATTACTCGCCACGATGCGCAGACCCAGAACAGAATACGAAGCCTGGTGATTGCAGGGACTGAGCCGGTAGTGAGCCACTATATCTGCCCGCGCCAGTAGCCCATCATCAGACACAGCGATCCCGTTGCCGAGAATCCCGATGAGCTCCACAACCCGTTCCGTCGCCGCCAATTACCTTCAAGCCTTACTGGACCGTGGTATCGACTACGTGTTCGCCAATGCCGGTACCGACACCGCACCGATCATCGAGGCATTGGTGACCGCGCGTAATGCAGGTATCACGACTCCGGAATTTCTTACGGTGCCACACGAGAACGTCGCCATCTCGATGGCGCACGGATATTTTCTTGCAACCGGCAAACCCGCAGCCGTCATGGTGCATGTCACGGTCGGAACAGCAAACGCACTATGCGGCCTGATGAACGCAGCACGTGACCAGGCACCGATCCTGCTTACCGCGGGACGCACACCAAGCACCGAAACCGGCCACTTTGGCTCGCGCAACGCCTCCATCCACTGGGGCCAGGATAGTTTCGACCAGGGTGGCAGCGTGCGCGAATGGGTGAAATGGGATTATGAGTTGCGTCCAGGTCAGGCCCCGGAAGAAATTGTAGGCCGTGCGCTCGATATCGCGATGAGCGAACCAAAAGGCCCGGTATACCTCTGCATGCCGCGTGAAGTGCTAGGGGACATCACCGACAAGGATTGCCCACCCCCACGCCAGCGCGCGCTTGGCGCCCTACCGGCTACTCCATCACAGGCCGGAATTGAGCAGGCAGCAGAGTGGCTGGCAGCCGCGAAGTTCCCGCTGATCATCACCTCAAGCAGTGGTCGAGACGCCGCCAATGTAGCGCGTCTTGGCCGCATCGCCGAAAACTTCGGCATCGGCGTGGCGATGCCGGGTGAACCCGGCGCACGTGAACTCAATATCGCAACCACGCATCCAATGTTCCTCGGCATTCATCCGACCGAATCGATTGCGAAGGCGGATGCAGTATTGATCATCGACTGCGAAGTGCCATGGTGGCCCAGCAGGGTGAATCCACTGCCGCACGCAAAACTCATACATGTTGCGGCTGATCCATTGTTCAACCGCTATCCGGTGCGCGGCTTCCAGATGGATCTGGCGATTTCGGGTTCGTCTTCGCAGGCACTTGAGATGCTCGATAGGGCATTGCACACCGCTTGTGAAGGCCATTCTGCGCTGGTGGCAACACGACAAGCACAGTTCAGGGCCATCTCAGGCGAACGCTCACAAAAATTGCACACGCTGGTACAAGGAATGCAGCAGCGCACCCCACTGCATCCGGCATGGATCGCACATTGCATCAACCAGGTGATCGACGACGACACCATCATCGTGAATGAGATGGGTGTACCAATGGACTTCCTTGCTTTGACGCAGCCGCGTTCATATCTGTCGAGCAGTCTGGCCGGCGGTCTCGGTTTTGGTCTGGGTGCTGCCGTAGGTGCCAAGCTCGGTGCACCGCACAAGAAGGTTATCCTCATTGTGGGAGATGGCTCCTACATGTTCGGCTGCCCTACGGCGGCGCATCATGTCGCCCGCATGTACGGGTTGCCAATCACCACGCTGGTGATGAACAACGCCCGCTGGAATGCGGTACAACGCGCAACTCTCGGCATGTATCCACAGGGGCAAGCTGCCAAGGAAGCGACGATGCCGCTGGTTTCACTGGGAGAGTCGCCTGCCTATGAGGGCATCATGCAGGCTTGTGGTGGGGTTGGTGAGAAAATTGAAAATCCCGCCGAGCTCACAGCAGCATTGCAGCGCTGCCTTGCTGCCAATGCCCAGGGCCAGTCGGCCCTGCTGAATTTGGTCACCGGTGACTGAACAGCTCGGGTACCGTGGTCCGCTAAGCGCTGACAACCCCTCAACCAGCATTTCCTGTGACTACACTCACAAGCAAAGCGGCTAAAGAGGGCCGTGTCACTGTAGCCGTAGCCGGGTCAACCCGATTCGGCTACTGATTTGACCTTGTCAAGATAGGCAGGCCTCCCCCCTAGTCACTATAATGCGCGGCCGCTTCTCCGCCTGCTGCGGCAAGCGGAGTAAAGCAGTCCCAAGCAATATAGCCGTACCTGCATACATTCGTTTCAACCGTTACTGAGACCAAGGATTACCATGGCTACTCCTGCGAAAAATAGCAAAAGCAAACCTGTCGTCTCCCGGTCAGACGATTTTTCCCCGGACTCCATCGAAGCACAAACTGCGCGTTTTCTCGCCTCTGGCGGCAAAGTGCAGCAGATTCCTCTTGGCGTTAGCGGTCAGGTGGCTACTTCCGGTCCGCGCCACATCACGCTGGGCAAACGCCACCTTCAAACCCAGTAACTTTTTGTTTTTTCTAACTTTTCCATAAAGTTTTGCTGCTTTGACCCTGCCCTCCGGCAGGGTTTGTTTTATCAGGGGCTCCCAAGTCTATGATCCCGCCGCTCAGTTGGGATATGTTGCAAACACTGTTGCCACCACGTCCGCCCGCCAGCCACAAGGGCGATCATGGCCACGTCCTGATAGTGGGTGGCGATGACGGTTTGGGTGGAGCCGCATTGCTGGCAGCCGAAGCTGCGGCCCGCTGTGGGGCAGGTCTTACCTCGGTTGCCACCCATCCCGGCCATGCCGGTTCCTTCATTGCCCGACGGCCCGAATTGATGGTGCGGGGCGTCAGTGATCCCGTGCAACTGCTGCCTCTGCTTGAACGAGCCAGCGTGCTTGTTCTGGGGCCTGGTCTTGGCCAGAGTCAGTGGTCACGCACGTGCTTTGTTATCGCCCTGCAGGCAGCCCAGGAACGGCAACTGCCAATCGTGCTTGATGCTGATGGCCTCAACTTGCTCGGGCAGGACGCGAGTCCTGTAATACAACATTTTTACGACAAGTGGCTGCTCACCCCTCACCCAGGTGAAGCCGGCCGGTTGCTGGGGATCAACACTGACGACGTCCAGACCAACCGGGGCAAGACCATGCAGCAACTGTTACAGCGTCATGGTGGCGCGGTCATCCTCAAAGGCCATGGCTCGCTGGTCGGCAGCGGTCCCGCAACGCGCCAACGTATTGAAC
>Ga0255096_1000116_pt1 | contig 46443 bp, 47 predicted proteins | sample Colum_Atlam_RepA_2_FD_188563 | JGI IMG/M metagenome (GOLD analysis project Ga0255096, IMG submission 188563) | Freshwater microbial communities from Columbia River, Oregon, United States - Colum_Atlam_RepA_8d | ecosystem: Environmental > Aquatic > Freshwater > River | place: USA: Oregon... | reverse complement strand
CCCTGTAACGGGAAGGATCTGTAGTTGCAGGATCAGGCGCTGCCAACCTGCTTTTCCTTGATTTCGTCGAGCGTCTTGCAGTCGATGCACTTGTTGGCGGTAGGACGAGCTTCAAGGCGGCGGATGCCGATCTCAACGCCACACGAATCACAGTAGCCGTAATCATCATTTGCGATCAGTTCGATTGTGCTGTCGATCTTCTTGATCAGACGGCGCTCACGATCACGTGTGCGCAGTTCCAGACTGAACTCTTCCTCCAGTGTGGCACGATCGGCGGGATCCGGCGGATTGGCTGCCTCGTCCTGCATGTGATGAACGGTTCTGTCGACTTCCTGCATGAGTTCATCGCGCCAATTCAGCAGAATTTTGCGGAAGTGTTCTTTCTGCTTATCGTTCATATATTCCTCACTCTTCTGCATGACATAAGGAGTGAAGCCTTTCGTGGCAGCCTGCAGCGGTGAGGCCATGCCCGCACCTGGGGCCGGGGCCTTGCCGGCAGCCGTTGACGGCGCAGCTTTTTGGGCGGCCGGTTTTGCTGTAGTGGAGATACTGTCTTTACTGCTCATAGTATTTGCGGGTTTGCTCGGTTTGGTGATCTGGCCAGCAGCACCGGTCTTTACCGGTGCCGCAGGGGCAACGGGTTTGACAGGAACTGTCTGCTTGGTGGCAATGGGTTTTGCCACCGGTACGTTTTTGGCCACAGGCTGTTTGGCAGCTGGGGCCGGACTCTTGTTCGTGACAGGTTTCGCAGCAACAACCGGTTTCTTCTTGGCAGGTGGCGCTGGTCTTACTGCCTTCCTTGGAGGGGATTTCGGTGCCGGTTTGGCAGCGACTTTGGATTTGACGGCAGGTTTGCCGGTGACTTTCTTGACAGGTTTGCTCTTGCCTTTGCCTACAGGTTGCGAGGCCTTCTTGACTACAATTTTAGCGGCTGTTTTAGCGGCTGGCTTGGCCGCTTTCCTGGCTGGCGCCTTCACTGCCGTCTTCGGTTTGGCGGCAGATTTGCCTGGGGAAGCTTTTTTTACGGTTTTAGTTTTGGCCATCGTGGGTACCCTGCTTCAAGTAAGACAAGATGTCGTCTGGTGCCAGGAAACGCATCAGTCACTAGGAGGGACTGATCCCTGTTTTTGGAAAGGGCGCACGCTACCAGATTCTATCGGGGTGTGCCACAACCCGAACAACGTATAAACAACGATCGATCGCGATCACAGGGCAATCTTCAATTGCGCTAAGGTGCCGGTAATTCATGCTCATCTATTAGTACCTGCCGATCCACAATGGTGCAGCTTAGAGACCATAATTGGTCGCCACGGCAAGGTCCGCTGATGCATTCGCCGGTTGTGGTCACGAACTTGGCGCCATGCGTAGAACATTGCAGATGGATGCCATCGGGGCTCATCAATTGGCTGTCTTGCCATGCCAACGGAATGCCGAGGTGCGGACAGCGGTTGAGATAGGCATGCACTGCGTCAGGCCCTGTACGAATCAACAATACAGTCACTGTGCCGACCAGCAGTCGCCGTGCTCGGCCGGTTTCCAATACATCCAGTTCGCAAAGCACGAGCATTGCGTTATTCGTCTCAGCTCAGTGCCTGTGCGAAATCGGCCAGCAAGTCGTTCGTGTCTTCGATTCCGACAGACAGTCGGACCATTGAATCTGCCACACCCATTGTCGCTCGGCGTGCTGCACCCATCTCGTAGAAGATTGTATGTGCAACCGGAATGCCGAGTGTGCGGGTGTCGCCCAGATTACTCGAGGTGATGACCAGGTCCAGCTTGTTCAGAAAGTCGAAGCAATCGGTTCCATCTTCCAGTTCAATACTGAGCAATGCGCCGCTTTTGCGAAAAAGCTGCTGTGCGCGGTCATGCTGCGGGTGTGATTCCAGGCCGGGATAGAACACCTTGGACACTTTGGGGTGCTGGTTGCAGAAGCGGGCAATTGCCAGCGCGTTATCGCACGACTTGTCCATCCGCAGGGCGAGCGTGTCAGCACCCACTGAAATATTGTGTGCAGCTTCCGGGCCTAGTGAACCGCCCATGTCGCGCAGACCTTTCTTGCGAATCTGCTGGATGCCCCAGTGAGTTGGATCAACCGTCTTATAGGTGTCGTAAATGTTTGGATAACGGGTCCAGTCATAAAGGCCGGTGTCGGTAACGGCGCCGCCCAGCGCATTGCCGTGGCCCCCGATGTACTTTGTCAGCGCGTTGACAACGAGCGACGCGCCTACGGCACGCGGCTTGAACAGCCAGGGCGACGTCATGGTGTTGTCAACAACATAGAGCAGACCCTTTTCCCGGCACAGCGCGCCGATGCCGGCGAGATCGACCACCTGCGTCGCCGGATTGGCGATCGTCTCCACGAATACGGCGCGTGTATTCGGCTGGATCGCGGTCGCGACATTGGCAGCGTCGGTTGCATCGACGAACGTGGTATTGATGCCAAAGGTTGCCAGTGTGCCGAAGAAGCTGTTGGTGTTGCCAAACAGGAATGCACTGGACACAACGTGGTCGCCCTGCCTTAGCAGGGTCAGCAAGGTGGCGGAGATGGCTGCCATTCCGGTGCTGAAGCAAACTGTTGCAATGCCGTCTTCCATGCCGCTGATTTTGCGGCAGAGCGTTTCAACCGTAGGGTTGCTCTGGCGGCCGTAGGAATAGCCACTCTTTTTTCCTTGGAAGACGGCGGCGATTTCTCGTGCGTCTTCATAGCCAAAGGCGACCGACGTGTGGATCGGTTTGTGCAGCACCCCATGCTCGGGTTTTTCGCGCCGGTCGGCGTGCAGTACTGTGGTGGTAAAGTGCTTCTTGGTCATGATCGGCAAAGCTCGCAACAGCCGGAATTCCGGGCACAATTTTGTGCGGGCATGATACCTGTGCTGCGGGGTGTCACTCCAGCATCACGCACTCGGCAATGTGACGAAATTACGTGAGTAGTCTCGGCCCAAGCGCTGATTCACAAGGGGTTCCAGTGCTATTGGTGACAAGTTGCGTTACCATGCCGGAACTTCGCCGGTTCTGTGAGGATGACAACATGACTTCTGTGAAGCCGCTCATCGCTGTCTTGGCTCTGTGCCTGTTAACCGCTTGTGCCAACACCCAGCGATCTGCTGACGAGGCTGCGGCCCAAACGGTAGCCGATCGTGGTGCATTGGAAGCCGAGATGGAAGCCGAGCGCGTCAAGCAGGAACAGTTGCTGGCGGAAGAGCGTGCGCAGCAAGAGGCGGCGCTGGCCGAGGCTGCCAGATTGGCGGAACAGGACAGGATCCGCCGCGAAGCCGAGGCCGAAACCAGGCAGAATGCCGGACTTGGCGGGTCACGCAACCCGGGTGGCGAGCAGAGAGAAGCCGATATTGCCAAGCAACAGCAACGCATAGCCGAATTACGGGCCAGGATTGCCACCAACAACGATGAAGCTACCAAACTCGACAGTGCCAACTCCTCGCTGAAAGAGGCGATTACTGCCGCAGAAGCACTGTCAGCCACCTTGATGGCCGAACAGGAAAAATATGCCACCACTGATCCTGCCACCGGTAATACACAGGAGCCGCTGGCTAAATCCCGTATCGAAGCGCTGACTACAGAAGTCGAGCGCCTGCGTGCACAGGCTGCGGCCCTCACGGGCAAGACCCCTTGAACCCTTATGGCGGCGGCTTACGCCGCTGCAATCCCCGACTCCTCCAGCTTTAATTGCCTCTCTGGCCTATGGTAGAGTGCGCCGGCTTTTCGGGGGGGGCGAAACCAGCCCGGCTCCGCAAAAACAACTACAAAAAATTCGCATCGAATTTCTGACAATCATCAGGAGACTACTGCATGGCAGGTTCCATCATATTGATCATTGCGCTGTCCGTGTTCGGGCTCGCAGTTGCCTTTTTCTACATGAAAAAGGTCACCTCGATTCCGCTGGATCTTGGGCTCGACAAGGAAAGCAGTGACAAGCTGAAAGCCATTCACGGCGCCATTGCTGAAGGTGCCATGGCGTTCCTGAAACAGGAGTACCGCGTGCTGTTGTGGTTTGTGCTGGGTTTCGCCGTGGTGATTGGTTTGCTGACTGACAACCATGAAACGGCGGAAAACAACGAAGGCTGGTTTACGGCAATCGCGTTTGTATTCGGTGCCGCCATCTCTATTCTCTCGGGTTACATCGGCATGAAGGTCGCTACTGCCGGCAACGCCCGCACCACAGTGTCCGCTCGCAATGGCTTGGCCGATGCTTTCGTCGTCGCAATCAACTCCGGTGCCGTGATGGGTTTTGCTCTCGTCAGCTTGGCCACGCTCGGCATGACCCTGATCTACCTTTTCATGAAAACGATGCTGGCTGGTGTGCCAAACAACGTACTGATGGAAGTGATTGCCGGTTTTGGCCTTGGTGGCTCCACAATTGCTCTGTTCGCTCGAGTTGGCGGAGGTATCTTCACCAAGGCTGCCGACGTTGGTGCTGACTTGGTAGGCAAGGTCGAGAAAGGTATTCCGGAAGACGACCCGCGCAACCCTGCCGTTATCGCTGACAACGTCGGCGACAACGTGGGCGACGTTGCTGGCATGGGTGCTGACTTGTTTGGTTCCTGCGCAGAGAGTACTTGCGCCGCATTGGTGATCAGCGCGTTGGCATTTGCTGCCGATGATGATGCCATGATGTATCCGATCATGATTACTGCTGTAGGTATCGTGGTAAGCCTGGTCACCAAAGTCATCACTGGCATGCTGGTAAGCGTGACCGCCGAAGACAAGGTGGGTAAGGCGCTGAAAATGCTGTTGGGTCTTTCCACTGTGTTGATGATCATTGCCATGTACTTCGTCACGATGGCGATGATCCCGGAAACTTTCGCCATTAATGGGGAAAACTACACAAGTATGGGTGTGTACTGGTGCTTCCTGGCCGGTTTGCTGGCTGGTCTTGCAGTGGGCTTTCTCACCGAGTACTACACCTCGACTGAATATACTCCCGTACGTGAGATCGCCAAGTCGTGCGAGACCGGCGCTGCCACCAATATCATTTTTGGTCTGGCTCTGGGCTACAAGAGTACGGTGCTGCCTTACATCGCCATCGCAATCGCGATCTTCGCATCGTGGCATCTTGCCGGTATGTACGGTATTGCCATCGCTTCCATCGGCATGCTCGGCACACTGGTCATTGCATTGATGATCGATGCTTACGGTCCGGTTGCCGACAATGCTGGAGGTATCGCTGAAATGGCAGGTCTGGACAAGGAAGTGCGTCGTCGCACTGACATCCTTGACGCTGCGGGCAACACAACTGCTGCCATCGGCAAAGGCTTCGCTATTGGCGCTGCCATCCTGACCTCGCTGGCACTGTTCAGTGCGTTTATCACCCATTCACAAAACCTGATGCGTGCCCGGCCGGAATTCGGCGAGGGATACAACCTGGTCAATGACATCACACTGCTGGACCCAGTTGTTTATACCGCTCTCTTTCTGGGTGCTGTGCTGCCTTTCCTGTTCTCGGCGATGACGATGAAAAGCGTAGGTTCCGCTGCATTCGATATGATCGAAGAGGTGCGTCGCCAATTTCGTACCATCCCTGGTCTGATGGAAGGCACTGGGCGTCCTGACTATGCCACCTGCGTTGCGATATCTACCAAGGCTGCATTGCGCGAGATGATTGCCCCGGGCATCCTGATCATTGGCTCGCCGTTGCTGGCAGGCTACTTGTTTGGTGTGCAGGCGGTTGCTGGCATTCTGGCGGGTTCGTTGGTTTGTGGCGGTGTGTTGGCAATTTCGTCATCCAACAGCGGTGGCGCATGGGACAATGCCAAGAAATATATCGAGAAAGGCAACCACGGCGGCAAAGGTTCCGACTGTCACAAAGCCGCAGTAGTTGGTGACACGGTGGGTGATCCGCTGAAGGATACCTCCGGTCCCTCGCTGAACATCCTTATCAAGCTGTCGGCAATCCTGTCACTGGTATTCGCGCCGTTCTTCGTGAACTTCGGTGGCATCCTGCTGTAATGGACACGCTATATTGAACGACGTAGAAAGGGGGGCTTCGGTCCCCCTTTTTTATGAACGGGGATTGGTTGCATCTACTGGTCCTGATTACCGCTCCGACAATGGGGCATCAAGCGTCGCCAGCGCTTGGCATCATGTTTTGATTCTGGAGTTCCCTAATGAGTGCTACCCGCGTCCAACCCAATATCGGTCCCAATCTTCGCCAGATCAGCCATATCGTTGTGGTTGCATCCGGCAAGGGGGGGGTCGGCAAATCCACTACAGCTGTCAATCTGGCACTGGCGCTGCACCGGCAGGGCGTGAAAGTTGGATTGTTTGATGCCGACATCTACGGCCCCAGCCAGCCGCTGATGCTGGGTGTAACGGGACGCCGCCCGCAAATCATCAATGGCAACCAAATGGAGCCTGTGACTGCGCATGGCATAAAGTGTAATTCAGTAGGTTTTCTGGTGGATGACAACCAGGCAATGGTGTGGCGTGGTCCGATGGTTGTTGGCGCATTTAATCAAATACTCAACGACACGGTATGGGGGCAGCTCGACTACCTGATCATCGACATGCCGCCTGGCACCGGAGATATCCAGTTGAGTCTGTCCCAATCAGTGCCGGTCACCGGCGCAGTCATCGTCACGACGCCACAGGATGTGGCGCTGCTCGACGCCAAACGCGGTATCGAGATGTTCCGCAAGGTGCAAGTGCCTATCCTTGGTGTGGTAGAGAACATGGGGCTGCACATGTGCAGCCAGTGTGGTCACAGTGAGCACATCTTCGGTGAGGGTGGCGCTGATCGCATCGCACATGCCTATGATGTGGAAGTGCTTGGTTCCTTGCCGTTGGACGGGAAAATCCGCGCCCAGTGCGATGCGGGCACGCCGGCAGTAGCAGCTGAGCCTAACGGCAATGTTGCCCAGATCTATGGTCGGATCGCGCAACGGATACGTGAACAATTGGCCGGTACTGGCAAACCCGGAAGCGGGATGCCAAACATCAGCATTAGCGACGATTAAGCCGATTAATCAGGTGCCCATTTTTTCGCGCAGATACCGGAACAGCTTGCGTGCAGAGGGGGGTGACTCGCTCTGCTCCTGCTCCTTGCGGGTCTGGCGCACCAACTGTCCCAGCAATTGTGCTTCAAACTGAGGGTATTTCTGCAGTACCTCGGTGAGCACTGTGCTGTCACCGTTCAGCAGGTGGTCGCGCAGCTCTTCGATCTGGTGGAAGCGGCGTTTTTCCATTTCAACATTAAGGTTGAGTTGACTGTGGATGCGTTCGACGGTGTCGTCGTCGAGTTCGCGCATCAGTTTGCCGATGAACTGCAACTGGCGACGTTGCGCCCCGTGACTGTTGGGGAGTTTCCGGAATGCAGACAGCGCAGCCAGTAGTTCTTCCGGCAGTGCACATTTGGCGATCTTGCCGGCAGTGGCGGTAGTCAGCTGTTCGCCCAATTCCCGCAGAGCGGTTGCATCACGCTTGAGCTGGCTTTTGTTGGGCCTTATGGCTAACTCTTCACCTGGTTTTGGGCGCATCGGGATTTCTCAATAAAACAATGTGGCGAGGCCGAGGAATGACAGAAAGCCCACTACATCGGTAATGGTTGTCAGCACCACGCCGCCCGCAAGGGCTGGATCTATATGCATAGCCCTCAGCAGCAGTGGCAGGAAGGCGCCGGATAGCGCCGCTACCAGCAGATTTATGATGATGGCACTGCCGAAGATCACACCCAGTGTCCAGTCGGAAAACCACCATACGGCAGTACCGCCTGCGATAAGAGCCAGCAGCAGGCCATTGATGGCCGCCACTGCCAATTCGCGATTCATAAGCCAAAGTGAGTTGGACGCACCTATCTGGCCGAGCGCAATGCTGCGGATTACCAGTGTCTGCGTCTGGTTGCCGGCAACTCCGCCCATGCTGGCAACCACTGTCATCAGTGCCGCAAGTGCCACAACGTGGTTGATAGTGGCAGAGAACTGGCTGATTACCGACGAGGCTACAAAGCAGGTAACAAGATTGACGAGCAGCCATACAGCACGGCTCTTGGCTGTGCGGATGACTGGCGCAAAGGTGTCTTCTTCGTCGCCGAGGCCTGCCATGCTCTTGATGGAATGGTCACTTTCTTCACGGATAACATCAACGATGTCGTCGATGGTGATACGACCGAGTAGTTTGCCGTGTTCATCGACGACGGGTGCCGATACCCAGTCCATACGTTCGAACTTGTTGGCGACTTGCTGTTGATCCATTGTGAGTGGGATCGCCTCGAAATCAGTGTCCATGATGTCCTGCACCGTCAGGTCCGGATCGGATACCAGCAATTTGCGCAGCGGCAATACGCCGACCAGTATGTCATTGCGGTCGACCACCCAGATACTGTCTGTCATCTCGGGAATTTCATCGTGGCGTCGCAGATAACGCAGCACCACATCGAGGGTATGGTTACGGCGCACTGTGATTGTGTCGGTATTAAGCAGGCCCCCTGCACTGTCTTCCGGATACGACAGCACGGCTTCGAGTCGCTTGCGGTCCTGCGCGCCCATCGCTCCCAATACTTGCTGGATCACTTGCTCCGGCAGATTTTGAAGGATGTCAGCCGTATCGTCGGTGTCGAGTCCTTCTGTGATCGACACCACTTCGGCCGGACTGAGCTTTTCGAGGATATCTGTCTGGATATCGATGTTGAGGTAGTTCAGAACTTCGCCGACGTTTTCCTTGTCGATTAGTGTCCACAGTACTTCGCGTGTTTTCAGCGGCGATGATTCGAGCAGGTGGGCGATAGTTGGTTCCGGCAGGTGGTTCAGCATGCGCCGCACCTGTGCCAATGAGCCGCTTTCCAACGCATCAGTCAGCGCCAGCAAACGTGCCTGGGTATGCTCGCTGTGGTTGGGGAGGGTGAACTCGCTCACGCGGACCGCGACCGGCTGCTCACCGGCTACTCTTCACCGAAGCGCTGGTCGAGCAGGGCTTGTATTGCCCGCAATGCGGCATGCTCGTCGGCGCCATCAAGCACAAGGTTCAATTCACTGCCCAGCGGGGCAGCCAGCAGCATCAGCGAGAGGATGCTTTTGGCATCCACCATGCGGTCACCGGTTCCCAACTGGATCTTGCTTTGAAATGCAGCTGCGGTGGCCACCAGTTTGGCAGCGGCCCTGGCGTGCAAGCCAGCCTTGTTGGGGACTGTTATCGTCGTGCTGATCATGTGGCTGTCAGACTAATTCCTTGTGGCGGACCTGGACATTATAGCCACAGGCCTGGAAATGCCGGCCAAGTTTTTCGCAAAGAAAAACCGAGCGGTGCTGGCCGCCGGTACAGCCGATTGCCACCGTTATATAGCGACGATTGTTCTCTTCAAAACGCGGCAGCCAATGCTGCAGATAGTCAGTAATATCGTTGCGCATTTCCTGCACTTCCGGCTGACTTTCAAGGTAATCAATAACAGGCTGGTCGAGCCCGCTGAGCGGGCGTAATGTGTCTATCCAGTGCGGGTTGGGCAGGCAGCGGGCGTCGTACACCATATCGGCATCGACCGGTACGCCATACTTGAAGCCGAATGATTGGAATTGCAGCGCCAGCCCCTTGCCTTCAGTGCCAGCGATGCGGCTACGCACCATGTCGCGCAATTGGTGGATCGAAAAACTGCTGGTGTTGATCGTGAGGTCAGCAATGCCGGCGATTGGTTCAAGCAGCTGCTTTTCATGGGCAACGGCTTCCATCAATCCCATCTGTTGGTTGGTCAGGGGGTGCTTGCGGCGAGTCTCGCTGAAGCGCTTTATCAGTATGTTGTCATCCGCATCCAGGAATATGATTTGGCAATCGACTGACTCAGCACGCAGTGATGCGTAGATTTGCGGGAAGCGCAGCAGGTCATCGGGAATGTTGCGCGCGTCGATACTGACGGCAACGCGCGCAAGATGCAGGCGTTCATCGGACAACCGTTTCGCCAGCGACGGCAGCAGGCTGGCCGGGATGTTGTCAACGCAGTAATACTCAAGGTCTTCCAGTAAGTGCAGGCAGGTGGTCTTGCCCGAGCCGGAACGGCCACTGACGATGATCAATTTCATGTTGCACCCTCGTTGGGGCTGCTATGGCTGTTCCCCATGATGCTGCGGCGCTGCAGCGTGCGCGCGCTAGCCCAGCTGTTTGCGTTCGTTGGACGGAGCAATGCCGAGTGATTCACGGTATTTCGCTATGGTACGGCGGGCGACGCGTATGCCTTGGTCGGCCAAAACGTCGGCGATTTTGCTGTCACTCAGCGGTTTGCGGGTATTCTCCGCATCAACCAGCTTCTTGATGATGGCTCGGATGGCAGTTGATGAACATTCACCACCGGTATCGGTATCCACATGGCTTGAAAAAAAGTATTTCAATTCATAGATGCCACGCGGGGTATGCATGTATTTCTGGGTGGTTACGCGCGAAATGGTCGATTCGTGCATGCTCACCGCTTCGGCAATATCGCGCAGCACCAGCGGCTTCATCGCTTCCTCGCCATAGTCGAGAAAGTTTTTCTGGTGCTCGACAATCTTGCCGGCTACTTTCAGTAGTGTCTCGTTGCGACTCTGCAGGCTCTTGATGAACCATCGGGCTTCCTGAAGGCTGTCACGCAGGAAGGCGTTGTCATGTTCACGGCCGCGTCCGGCCAGAGCTGCGTAGGTGGGGTTGACGCGCAGCCGCGGCGCTGTTTCCGGATTCAGCTCCACCTTCCAGCGGTTGCTTTCCTTCTTTACGAACACGTCAGGGATCACGTACGTGGTTTCCGACGGTGTGATCTCCGCACCCGGGCGTGGATTCAGCGTAAGGATAACGTCCATCGCTTCCTTGAGGTCCGCCTCCTTGATGCGTAACCGCCGCATGATGGTGTTGTAGTCATGGCTTGCCAATTGCGGCAGGAATTCGTCGATGATGCGAATGGCTATCGTTACGCCGGGATAACCCTGATCGAACTGGCGGATCTGGATAGTCAGACATTCCTTCAGATCGCGGTAACCGACTCCGATAGGGTCGAATTGTTGTACACGGTGAAGCACCGCGAGCACTTCATCTTCTTCGACGCCGGTCTGGCCTTGCTCGTTGTTGAGGCCGTTGACGATGGCTTCGACCGTCATTGTCAGTTGGCCATTACTGTCGATGGCGTCGACGATTGTGGTGGCGATTAATTTGTCGCGTGCCGTCATAGGTGTCAGGTTGAGTTGCCAGGTCAGGTGGTCCTGCAGGGTCTGGCCGGCACTGTTGCGGGTCTCGAAATCACTGGAATTTTCGTCGCTGTCACCTCCGGACCCTGAGGACATCGGCTGATTGTCGACATAGATGTCATCCCAACTGGTATCGACTGAGAGGTCCTCTGGGATGTCCTGATCGCTCCAGCTTTCATCGGAATTGAAGTCGGGAGCCTCGGCGTAGTCTTCGCCTTCAGAAGTTGAGGTGGCTTCCGCCCCGTCATGTTCTTGGTTGGGACTGTTGCTGCCGCCCTCATCGCCGGCGGCGCTGCGGAATTCGGCACCGTCGAATTCTTCGTCAACTTCCAACATCGGGTTGGTTTCGAGTGCCTCCTGAATCTCCTGTTGCAAATCCAGTGTCGACAACTGCAACAGCTTGATTGCCTGCTGCAATTGCGGCGTCATCGTTAACTGCTGACCGAGTTTTAATTGCAACGACAATTTCATGGTGGAGCTACTGCCTGCACTGGAATTCGGTTACCGGCCCGCCAGAGGTGGGGAGGAGTATGCGCTGTACTGGACGGTTCAGGGGGCGATGGTAGCAAAACTCATGCCGTAGTCACTACAAAGGGTAACCCCTACTCTACATGCGGAAATGGTCGCCAAGGTACACTGAGCGGACCTCGGCATTGGCGAGAATCTGTTTGGGGGTGCCTTCTGCGAGAATGCGGCCGGCGTTGACGATATAAGCGTGTTGGCAGATATCCAGTGTTTCCCTCACGTTATGGTCGGTGATAAGCAGGCCAATGCCGCGCAGGCTGAGGCTGCGGATGATCTGCTTGATGTCGTTGACCGAGATCGGGTCTACACCGGCAAACGGCTCATCAAGCAGGATGAATGACGGTTCTGTGGCGAGTGCGCGGGCAATTTCAACGCGGCGGCGTTCGCCTCCCGACAGGCTCATGCCAAGACTCTTCCTAAGGTGTCCAACACTGAATTCGTCCAGCAGGCGGTCAAGTGCCTGTTGACGTCCCTTACGATCCAGATCTGCCCTGGTTTCGAGGATGGCCATTATGTTGTCCGCCACCGACAGCTTGCGGAAGATCGATGCCTCCTGCGGCAGGTAACCAATACCGGCCCTGGCGCGTTCGTGCATCGGAGCCTGCGACAGGTTGATGCCATCGAGCAGTACTTGTCCGCCATCGGCCGTGACGAGACCGATGATCATGTAGAAGGAGGTTGTTTTGCCGGCGCCATTGGGACCCAGCAGGCCAACGATCTGGCCGCTGTGCACCTGAAGGGATGTGTCTTGGACTACCTGGCGTCCCTTATAGCTCTTGGCAAGGTGCAGTGCCTGCAGCAAATGTGCAGTCATGGAGTTTCCTGGTTTGATTGCAGCGACATACGCACCTGCGAACCATCAGCGGAGCCACTCGCAGTAGCGCGGCGCGTGTCGAGGTTATAGTCGATGTGAGATGCGTTCATGGTATTGCCCGCCTGGTTGAATTCCGCGGCCTCTTCTATGGTCAACAAGTGCGTGGTGTTGTCGAGTGTGATCAACTCGCCACTGGCATTTACCAGTGCCTGATCGGATGACGGCTGCTGCTGGAAGCGGGCAGGTTTGCCCTTTGCCATCACTGATTGCAGCACCTGGTTCTTGCGCACAAGACGGATCTCGGTGCCCGTAATGACCAGACTGCCCTGGCTTATCTTTGCTGGACGCGCGTCGCTGCCGTGATAGATCACGATACCCTCTTCGAGTAGCAATTCGCTCGACAGGGACTCTGTTTCAATCGGTTGTTTTGCGTCATCAGGCAATGAATTCGCGGTCTCCGCCAGTAACAGCAGGCCCATGCCTACAGCAAGGCGAAGCAGCCGGCGAGAGTTATCATGGCGCATGGATGCCTCGTACCTGGTTTAACAGGGTCAAATGGTTGTCAGGCAGATTCAGTAGCATGCCCATGCTGCCCAGCGTGGAGTCGGTAGTTGTCAGAGTGACGGCGGTATCACTATCAGCTTGCTTGGCTTCAGGCAGGACTTTCATGCTCGATGTTTCAAGCAACACATGGCCTGCCTGCGACAATGTTGTCTGCAGCACTACTTTGTCGAGGAGCTGCAGTGCGTGGGTGTTGTCCTGTGCGGTTTGCAGGGTGCCGCTCGTCGCCGTCAATTCCCAAGGTTCCTGGTCAGCGTGATACCAAAGTAGGTCAGGATTCAGCAGCTCTGTATGGTCGTCCGCAGGGAAGTGAATGGCACTGGACGCGCCCAAGGCATAAAGCCGAGCACCATTCGTATCGAAGCGCGTGCTTTGCATGGCATTGATGTAATAGTCGTACGGTGCCGCGAGGTTGGCCGTAAGCGCAGAAGCCTCATCGTTGGCAGCGGGTTTACACCCGGCGAGGATCATGAACAGCAACGTAAGACGGAAGCAGGCCTTGGCAAAAATGGGCGGAGACGATGTCGGCATAGGCTGTTCCCGGCGTTCCGGCCTCACACCACGTTAGCCTGCAACAAGTCATGCATGGTGATTATGCCGGCCGCGACTCCGTCTTCAGCCATCACAACCAGACTGTATATCGTATTGTCCTGCATGATGCGCGCAGCCTCGGAAGCCAGTGCTCCGGGTGCGATCGATTTGAAACGACCTGTCATTACGTCGGCGACTGTGGTGGCATGTATGTCGAGACCGCGATCCAGTACCCGCCGCAGATCACCATCAGTAAAGACGCCGCAGATGCTGTCTTTTTCGTCGACAACTGTCGTCATGCCTAGCTTCTTCGCTGTAATTTCCAGCAATGCCTTGCTGATCGGCGTTCCGTTCCGCACCCGCGGAATGGAATCGCCGGTGTGCATGATGTCGGCAACCTTGAGTAGCAGTCGTCGACCAAGGTTGCCGCCAGGATGCGAAAATGCGAAGTCCTCAGCAGTGAATCCTCGCGCGTCCAGCAGTGCCATGGCAATCGCATCGCCCATCACCAGTGCTGCAGTCGTGCTTGTAGTCGGAGCGAGTCCGAGTGGACAAGCTTCGCGTTCCACACTGACATCGAGGTTGACTGTGGCTGCCCGCGCTAGCTCGGAGTCAGGATTGCCACTGAGCGCTATCAATGCAACGCCTTTGCGTTTGAGTATGGGTAGCAGCGCCAGCACTTCGGGCGTGGTGCCGGAATTTGACAAAGCAAGCACGATGTCGTCGCGTGTCACCATGCCGATGTCTCCGTGACTGGCTTCGGCTGGATGCACGAAATAGGCTGGTGTACCCGTGCTGGCCAGGGTGGCGGCAATCTTGTTGGCGATATGGCCGGACTTTCCCATGCCCATCACCACGACACGTCCCTTGCTGGCCAGAAGCAGCTGGCAAGCTTGTACGAATGCCGGACCAATACGCTCTTGCAGGGCAGATACCGAATCACGCTGCAACTGAATGGTGGAACGGGCGGTGGTGATGAGTGATTCTGGCAGCATGAGAGGGTGTGTAAGCAAAGGGCAAGGCAGTGTATGCCAAATGCCTCCCCTTGCAAATTGCAAACCTTGTACGCTTTGTCGCGATACCTTGGGAATACTAGGGGCTTTGCGATAGAATCTCAGGCTGTTTCCAACAATTCTGATCCGATTTTATGGCGATGCCCACATCCGAAATTTCAGCGCTCCTTGCTGTGGCCTTCCCTGGCGCCAGCGTCAGTGTCGGCGGCGGTGAAGGCAAGTACCAGGTGCAGGTTGTCTCTCCTGCATTCGGCGGCCTCAACCGTGTCAAGCGACAGCAGGCTGTTTACAAAGTACTGAATGCGCACATCCAGAGCGGTGCGATACACGCCGTCAATATGCAACTACAGACGCCGGAAGAAAGCACAGCTTCTTCATGACAATGCCTGCCATGAATCGCGGGTAATCCAACAGTATTTCGAGGAAACGGTAGTGGACAAACTGGTTATTCAAGGCGGGTCCCAGCTAAATGGGGAAATCCGTATCGCAGGCGCCAAAAACTCTGCGTTGCCCATTATAGCGTCAACATTGCTGACATCGGATGTCGTCGATATCGGAAACTTGCCGCATCTGTTCGACATTACCACGATGCTGGAATTGCTCGGCTGCATGGGCGTTGAGACCGTGGTCGGCGAAAAACTCAATGTGCAGATCAACAGCAGCTCAATACGCAACTTCAATGCACCGTACGAGTTGGTTAAAACAATGCGTGCCTCCATTCTCGTGCTGGGCCCTATGTTGTCACGTTTTGGTGAAGCCGAAGTTGCATTGCCTGGTGGTTGCGCCATCGGTTCGCGTCCTGTCAATCTGCACTTGGCCGCCATGAAGAAAATGGGCGCACAAATCAAGGTCGAAAACGGTTATATCAAGGCCAATACCGGCGGCAAGCGCCTGAAGGGTGCCCACATTTTGATGGATATTGTGACGGTGACAGGCACCGAAAACGTCATGATGGCAGCGACGCTGGCCGACGGCCAAACCATCATCGAAAATGCGGCACGTGAACCCGAAGTGGTTGATCTTGCACATTGCCTGCGTGCCATGGGTGCCGATATCAGTGGCGAAGGCACTGCGACTATCACGGTCAACGGCGTCGAACGATTGCATGGCGGCACCTATCCAATAATGCCGGACCGTATCGAAACCGGTACATACCTGATTGCCGCTGCGGCAACGCGTGGACGCATCAAGGTAAAGGACACCCGCCCCAATATTCTGGATGCAGTGCTGTCGAAGCTGGAGGAGACTGGCGCCCAGATCGACATCGGCCCTAACTGGATTAGTCTCGATATGCATGGCAACCGGCCCAAGGCCGTGTCACTGACGACAGCACCTTATCCAGCATTTCCGACCGATATGCAGGCACAGTTCACTGCGCTCAATGCGATCGCCGAGGGCTCCGGCTCGATTACTGAAACTGTGTTCGAAAATCGCTTCATGCATGTCCATGAAATGAATCGCATGGGCGCTGATCTGCGTGTTGAAGGCAATACTGTGATTTTTCGTGGTGTAGCCGCATTGAAGGGAGCTCCTGTGATGGCCACCGACCTGCGTGCTTCGGCGAGTCTCGTGATTGCCGGTCTGGTATCGGAGAGTGAGACCACCGTTGATCGCATCTACCACATAGATCGCGGCTACGAGTGCATCGAAGAAAAACTACAACTGCTGGGCGCCAAGATCCGCCGCCTCCCATCCTGAGTCTGTCATGTCGTCGCAGAAGATTGTCATTGCCCTTACCAAGGGGCGTATCCTCGAACAAGTGTTGCCGATGCTTGAGAAGGCTGGCGTCATTCCGACCGAGGACATCGGCAATAGCCGCAAACTATTGTTCGACAGCAATTTGCCTGATGTTCAGCTGATGGTGATCCGCGGTTCGGACGTGCCAACCTATGTTGAGCTTGGCAGCGCTGATATTGGTATCGCCGGCAAGGACATGATTCTTGAATATGGCTCGCAGGGCTTCTATGAACCAGTGGACCTGCGCATTGCCTCCTGCAGATTGATGACAGCAGCGCCAATTGGGGCGAAGCTGGATGGTCCGCGACTGAGGGTGGCCAGTAAATTCGTCAATATCGCCAAACAGTACTTTGCCCAGCAGGGTCGCCAGGTTGATCTCATCAAATTGAATGGCGCGCTTGAGCTGGCACCGCTTATGGGGCTGGCGGATTGTATTGTCGATATTGTCGATACCGGCAAAACTCTGAAAGCGCATGGTTTGGAACCGCGCGAACTCATCGCCGCAGTCAGCACTCGCGTTATCGTCAACAGGGCAGCAATGAAGATCAAGCATGCTCGTGTCCAGGCGCTTTTGCAGCGCTTGCAGGCTGTAGTGTCGACATCATGAGCAACATCGTCCTCAAGAGACTTGATACTGCTTCTGCGGATTTCGCCACCCTTCTGCGTGAGCGTCTGGCTTGGGAATCGCTGTCATCACCGGAGGTCGAAAGCCGTGTGCAGGAGATACTGCGCGATGTAAGACAGCGGGGTGACGCCGCGGTGCTGCATTGGACCAATTTGTTCGACAAGTTGCAGGCCGCTGACATTGCCTCTCTGCGTATTGATCGGGATCGTATGCAGACCGCATTGCGCAACCTTCCGGGAGACCAAGCGAAAGCGCTGCGGACTGCCGCTGATCGCATTCGCGCGTATCACGAAAAGCAATTACAGAGATCCTGGCGCTACACGGACGCCGATGGTTCCAGTTATGGCCAGCAGATCACCCCGCTCGATCGCGTAGGCATGTATGTCCCCGGCGGCAAGGCCAGCTATCCGTCCACCGTATTGATGGATGCAATTCCAGCGCGCGTTGCCGGTGTCAGGGAAATCGTGGCGACCTTGCCGACCCCTGGCGGTGTCATTAATGAGCTGGTATTGGCGGCGTTGGCGCTGGCAGAGGTGGATATCGTCTTTACGGTGGGAGGGGCACAAGCGGTTGCGGCTCTCGCGTACGGCACTGCCACAATCCCGGCGGTCGACAAGATCGTCGGCCCCGGCAATATCTATGTCGCCACTGCGAAACGTGCGGTGTTCGGTCAGGTCGGTATCGATATGGTGGCAGGCCCATCGGAAATCCTGGTGATCTGTGATGGTCAGACCAATCCCGACTGGATTGCGATGGACCTGTTTTCGCAGGCTGAGCATGACGAAGACGCGCAGTCCATCCTCGTGAGTCCCGATGCGGAGTTTCTCGATCGTGTGCAGGCCGCTATAGACAGGCTGTTGCCCGGCATGGAGCGGCGGGCAATCATAAGCACCTCGCTTGAGCGGCGCGGTTTATTCGTCAAGACAAAGGACCTCGCTGAAGCTGCCCATGTTTGCAACATGGTTGCTCCCGAGCATGTTGAGGTGTCAGTGGCCGATCCGGAAGCGCTGTTGCCTCTCATCCGCCATGCCGGTGCTATCTTCATGGGGCGACATACTTCCGAAGCGTTGGGTGACTACTGTGCCGGCCCTAGTCATGTACTGCCCACCTCGGGTACGGCGCGATTCTCGTCTGCGCTCGGGGTCTACGATTTCCAGAAACGTTCGTCGGTGATTTTTTGCAGCGAGAAAACTGCGGCGCAGTTGGCAGAACCTACATCGGTGCTGGCGCATGCCGAGAGTCTTACTGCGCACGCGCGGTCAGCAGAGCTGCGCGATCCCAGTTGGAAACATTAAGAGCCGCTGAGTCTGCTCTCATTTCACAAGCGGTTGCTCGTCCACAGAGTCGGCAATACGCTCCACGCCTGAAAAGTTCGGGCGGCCTACACCGAGTATCGTCGGAATCTGCAGATATTCGCCGGTCCGGTAGATTTCCAAGACGATCAATTTGCCAGCCGGACTGCCGCTGATCAGCGAAATGGCGCGATTGGCTTCGTTGCGGTCTTTGTCGTCTTGGATAACTATTTTTTCATTGTCGACACCGGTGATGATGTCATTGCGTCGCAAGCCGGCCTTGTCGGCAGGGCCGCCTGGTACTACTTCGTTGACGAAGAACCCTTGGATAGGTTGTCCGACCAGTTCCATGCCGCTTTGCAGCGACAGGGCGTTGGTATCGACGCCGAGATAACCACTGGTACTGGTTGCCAGATAGTCTTCCAGTAGATCCATTGCCTTGCCGGCGGCAACGGCAAAGCTGATGCCTTCCGACCCCCCTGATTCCGAAATGATGGTTGAGTTGATGCCTATCAGATCGCCGTTGACATCCACCAGTGCACCTCCGGAGTTGCCGGGATTGATTGCAGCATCAGTTTGGACGATGAAGCTGTCTTCCCGGCTCCACAGTGCGCTCACAATGCCGGCGCTAACCGATTGGCCGATATTGCGCGGGTTTCCTATTGCCAGTACGACATCGCCCCTCTCTATTCCGGTTGGATCGCTGAGTACGAGATAGGGCAGGTTGGTCCGATCAATCTTCAATAGTGCCAGATCATTCTTCTCGTCAAGTGCGATCAGGTTGCCTTCCAGCGCGTCACCACCACTCAACGTGACCGTGATTTTGCTGGAAAAAGTGTGGGTGTCGGGATCGTCGCCGAAAAACACGTGGTAGCTGGTAACGATGTAGCCGTCAGGGCTGATGATGACGCCCGAACCCAGGCTGCTGGTATCGTCCTCTACAGTCTCGGCTATGCGGAAACCAAAATTCGGTGCAATTGGGCGAATATTCGTTCGTTCGAACATGTTTAGCGAGTTGATACTAACAACAGCAGGGGCCGCTTTTTTGATCGCGGAACTGTACGAAACTGCAGCCGTGGTTTGTATAGCTGGCTGTACCGTGGCCTGGCTGGCCACAGAAAGGTAGGCCGTCGACAGGTAAGGCGCCAACGCCGGGACGTGTTTCACAGCCCATGGCGCCAACAACATAGCGATGGCGAAGCTGAAGCCGCCCAGCGTGGGCCAGAGTAGGAAGGTGGTGAGCCAGTGCTTCATGGGGGTAGTTTCGCTGCTCAGCGCAAGGTGGAATGCGCTTTAGGTTCCGTCAATACACGCGACCAGTATAATGCCGACAATCCTGCTCTGCCATTTGAGTCCAATGTCCAGCAATTCACGGCCTGTATATTCCACTGACAGTGGGCGCTTGTGCCCCGAGTGCCACTGCTCAGTCGACAAATGCCAATGCAAGGCCCAACGCCAGCAGGTCGTCAAGGGTGATGGCGTGGTGAGAGTAGCGCGAGAAACCAAGGGGCGGGCAGGCAAGGGAGTCACGTTGATCAAGGGTTTGCCACTGACTGAGCCTGAGCTCAAAGCGATCGCCACGCGTATGAAGCAACTGTGTGGCACCGGCGGTACGATAAAGGATGGAGTCATCGAAATTCAGGGTGACAACAGGGACAAATTGCTGGCGTGGTTGCTGGCTGAAGGTTACAAAGCCAAGATGGCAGGCGGTTGAGAACCTAATGCTGTTTGGCCGTACTCTGCGGCTGAATGGTTCCGAATATCTTTGAGGATTCCCCGATGAGCCAAAATACTGAATTGGAAGCCGCCGCTTTCCGCCGTTTGCTGGCGCATCTCGACAGTCGCAAAGACGTGCAGAACATCGATCTGATGAACCTGGCGGGTTTCTGTCGCAATTGCCTGTCAAAGTGGTACGTCGCGGCAGCAGCCGAATGTGGTGAGGTAATCAGCTACGACGATGCCCGTGAATTGGTGTACGGTATGCCCTACGAAGAATGGAAGCAGCTGTACCAGAAGGAGGTCAATCCGGAGCAGCAACTGAAGTTTGCGGCTCAGAAACCTTCGCATTGAGTGAGTAACGTATTCAGATTGCAGGCAGGCGCTAGCCTGCAGATAAAGGGCGTCGACCGATGAGTGACCTAAACAAGGAGAAGCTGGCGCAGGCATGGACCCTGCCAAAGAAGTCCTTGCTTACTGGTTTTGATACTGGCCGTTTTGAACAAGCGCATGAGTACGATCGAGTGGAGTTGCGTTTGCATGTCGCCGAAGATGTAGGCAGGCGCGACAACCGCATCAGCATCAGGATTTCAGGCAGGGATTTGAAGGAACTGCAAAAGCAGGCGCTGGCCGGTGGCATCCCTACTCAATCGCTTATTGCAAGCATCATTCATCAATATGTGCAGGGTGCCCTTGTCTATCGTGCCAGCGACACGAGTGTTACGACTGCAAGGGATGACATTGTGCCCGAACAAGTGGGCACTATCTTTCACGCGCCCGGCTGACTCTCGCCCCCGGCCGGATTCAGGTTATCGTGATGGGGACAAACCTCGCTTCGCTTACATCAATCCTGTCCCACACCTGGCCTCTGACGTAGGGATCGCTCTCCAGCACCTTGTCCAGTGATGCGCGATCTGGAAAATCCAGATGCAAGGTGGAGCCGATCATCCGGCCGTTGCTATCCAGAATTGCGCCGCCACTGAGAAAGTGACCTTGCGCAATCAGCTCTTTCACTCCACGCAAGTGGGCTTCACGCTGGGCCATCCGCCGCTCTAGGGCGCCGGCATCAGTAAAGTCCATGGCGGTAACTACAAATTGCATGGGCGCTCCATTTACGCTTCGCTGATGAATTTCGTAATCAGGCAAGCATCGAGTCCTTCGATACCCTCCTCGCTGCCGTGGCCGCTCTCCTTGATGCCGCCGAACGGGGATTCTGGTACCGAAATCGCGAAGGTGTTGAGCCCCAACATGCCCGATTCAAGTTGCTCACCTAGCAGTTTCAGGCGTTTTCCGTTTTCAGTAAACGCAAATGCAGCAAGACCATAAGGCAGGCGGTTGGCCTCACGAATGACCTCGTCGAAATCCGTAAAGGAGTTCAGTAGCGCCACGGGACCGAATGGCTCTTCGTTCATGATCCGTGCACTGTTCGGGATGTTGGAGAGTACCGTTGGTTTGTAGAAGAAACCTGGGCCAGGAATCGCTTCGCCACCGGTTTGCAGCGTGGCGCCGTGGGTGAGAGCTTCCTGGATCAACGCATGCACTGCTTCGCGACGACGCGCATGAATCAGTGGCCCCATCTGGTTGCCTTCGTCGAGCGGGTCACCGATTTTGACGCTGTTTATGCGCGCAGTGAAACCGTCGACGAACTTGTCGAAGATTGACTTGTGGACGTAGTAACGCGTCGGAGACACGCAGACTTGGCCGCCGTTACGGCATTTGGCAGTGACGCACATGTCGAGCACTTGTTCGAGATTGACGTCATCGAACACCAGCACCGGGCCGTGGCCACCCAGCTCCATGGTCGTACGGATCATTTTCTCGGCACATATTTTCATCAACTCCTTGCCTATCGGAATGGATCCCGTGAAGCTGAGCTTGCGGATTACGCCCGAGCGCAGTATGTAGGGGCATATTTCGGATGGAACGCCGAACACGAGGTTTACGACCCCATTCGGCACGCCGGCTTCCTGCAGAGCTTTTGCCATGAGAATAGCCGAGGCTGGAGTGTCTTCAGCTGCCTTGAGAACACAGGAGCAGCCTGCGCCCAGGGCAGCGCCAAGCTTGCGCGCAGGATTGCCCTGCGGGAAGTTCCATGGCGTAAATGCCGCAACCGGACCTATCGGCTCTTTTACAACCAGATGGCGGGTGCCGGGTTGGCGCTGTGCCAGAACTCGGCCGTAGGCGCGACGCCCCTCTTCTGCATACCACTCCAGAACTCCGGTGGCCATGTGCAGTTCAATGCGTGACTGTGCAATAGCTTTGCCTGATTCCATCGATGCAACGCGGGTGATTCGATCACCCTGGGCATTCAGCAGTGCAGCTGCCTTTCTCAGGATTTCGCCTCGCTTTTCCGGCAAATAGCTGCGCCAGACCTTGAATCCTTTTTCGGCCGCTGCGAGGGCCCGGTCGAGATCCGCGGTGGTGGCGTGAGGCAGCTCCCCCAGTAATTCGCCGGTCGCAGGATTTAGTACCTGTTCGCTGGTGCGGGAACCTTTGGAGATCCATTCCCCGTCGATGAACAACTGCAGCTCGGGATAGATGTTTTGGGGGCTTGACATGGATGCAGCTCCTTCCGGGCGGGGATTTTTGATAGGACTGTATGATCCCGTAAAACGCTGCAGCTTGCACGCAGGGCTATTCTGGGCGTGGCAATGCTGGCGTATCATCGCCGCCGGTTTGATTTCATCCACTGACGGAGCTGACAATGTCCACTATAGCTTTCAATACCCAGTACAAACGCATCGCCACCGAAGAAGCTTTTGCTCCGGCCGATCTAATCGTTCGTTATCGCAAGTTGTACGAAAGCGGTGACCTTGGTGACCCGGGCTTTGACAGCCTGTGGGGGTTTTACTCCTCCTCAACCGCCGCTCGCCCCACTTTCATTCGCGAGAAGCTTGCTGATCTTGATGCCATGCGCATTGCTGATATGGACGCTACCGGAATAGATCATCAGATCATCGCGCTGACGTCGCCCGGCGTCCAAGTGTTTGATCGTGACACGGCTGTATCGCTGGCGCGGGAGAGCAACGACATACTGGCGGCTGCGGTGCGCAAACACCCGACTCGCTTTACCGGCATGATTGCCATCGCTCCGCAGGCGCCGGAATTAGCCGCCCAGGAGCTGCAGCGCTGCAAAGCACTGGGTTTTCGCGGCATCATCATCAACTCCCACACCATGGGTGAGTACCTGTCGGACAAGAAGTTCTGGCCAATCTTCGAAGCGGCCGAAGCGCTGGAGCTCCCGCTCTACCTGCATCCCAATACTCCGCCGAAGAGCATGATCGGCCCGATGGTGGATGCCGGTCTTGACGGTGCAATCTTCGGGTTCGGTGTCGAAACCGGTTTCCACATGCTCCGGATCATCACGGCGGGTGTGTTCGACCATTTTCCAAAGCTGCAGTGCATCATCGGCCACATGGGTGAAGCGCTGCCCTATTGGTTGTACCGACTGGAGTACATGCACAATGCCGGCGTGAAGGCTGCGCGCTATGAAAATATGAAGCCGCTGCAGAAAAAGATCGGTGACTACTTGCGTGAAAATATCTTCATTACGAACAGTGGTGTTGCGTGGGAGCCGGCAATCAAGTTTGCCCAGCAAATATGCGGTGTCGACCGTGTTATGTATGCGATGGACTACCCATACCAGTACTCGCCACAGGAAGTCACTGATCTCGACAGCATGACAATGGATGTTGCCACCAAGAAGATGTTTTATCAGGACGTTGCGGAGAAGGTGTTCAAGCTGAGGTGAGCCGTGTTGACGAGCGTTCGACAACCACAAGTTTTTCTTTGAAATACTGATAGTTGTGCGCAGTTAAACCACCATTTGGCCACTCGTTAACCAGTGGTTGGTGGTGCCGTGTCCCGCAGTGTCCATGAAGGTTTCACCGAGCGCTTCCAGCAGGCGCTCGAGGAAGCCGGCCTTGCCTCCAAGACCCAAAAGGAGCTTGGGCGTCTGTTTGGCGTGTCTGGCCAGGCTGTCAAGAAATGGCAGAGTGGGGAGTCCATTCCGACTGCCGAGCGGGCGCCGTTGATTGCCAGGCTCCTGAACGTGCGCCGGGCCTGGCTACTCGACAACGAATTACCGATGAGAACGCTGGACAGCGCCATTACTGAAACCGGCAAAGGCTACGGAGCAACCCCGGAGTTGCAGTTGTCCTGGGAGGAGCATCAGTTGCTGAGTCAGTTTCGGCAGTTGCCTAAAAAACTGCAGAAGGATTGGCTACGATTGCTCGAGGGGCTTGGTGAAGTGCTGGAAAAGCACGACCCAAGTGAAGAAAAGGGGCCCTAGAGCCCCTTTTCTTATTAAAGCTACTTAAGCACCAAAGGCATCAGAACGGATACTTGTTTTGGCCGGTCTGGATCGTCACCCATTTCAGTTCGGTCAATTCGTCCATCGCAAAGTGGCCGCCTTCTCGACCCCAACCGCTGTCTTTGACGCCGCCAAACGGCACTATTGGCTCATCGCGGACACTTGGACCGTTGATATGTACGGCGCCAGACTGCAGACCTTCTGAGAGGATCATGGCTTTCTGCAAATCATTGGTTAACACCGCCGAGGACAGGCCGTAGTCGGAGTCGTTCGCAAGTTCCATGGCATGCAGGTAGTCATTGGCCTTGATTACTGATGCAACAGGGCCGAAGCATTCGGTACGGAAGATGCTCATTGATTGTGTGATGTCGGCAACCACTGTCGGTTCGAATACATTGTCTTTGTAACCGCCGCCCGTTAGCAGACGAGCGCCCTGTGCCACCGCCTTATCCACCTGCTCCTTGATGAATGGAGCTTGGGTTGGGCGGATGAGCGGACCTACGATAAGGCCTGGTTCGCGTGGGTTGGAGCCGAATTTTATCCCAGCCACCTTTGTGCTGAAGCGCTTGCAGAATTCGTCATAGATTCCTGATTCCACAATTACGCGCGAACCAGTCATACAAATCTGTCCCTGATGCATAAAGTTGCTGAATGCGGCTGTGTTTACCGCATAGTCGATATCGGCATCGTTCAACACCACAATCGGGTTTTTACCACCAAGCTCCAGCGCAAACTTCTTGCCATTGGCTGCTGCTTTTGCTCCGACCTGCCAGCCGACCCGGCTTGACCCGGTGAAGGTAACAAAGCGTACACGTTTGTCAGTAAGTAGCCCGTCACCTAATTCGGCACCAATGGCTGGAATAACGTTCAGCACGCCGGGCGGGAAGCCGGCATCGCGGAAAAGCTCGCCCATTTTGAGCCCAACCACTGGCGTCATTTCCGAGGGCTTCAGGATAACGGTGTTACCGGCAGCCAACGCGAATCCGATCTTGCGGATGCCAAGCAGCAAAGGGAAATTGAACGGAGCGATCGACAGCACGACGCCGAGTGGACGGCGGATGCAGTAGGACTTCACACCAGGGTAGTCGGAGAGGTAGGTTTCACCCTTGATGCGACGGCACTCACCTGCCATCGAGCGCAGATAGTTAGGGGTGTGATGGGTTTCGTACCCTGCTTTCAGCAGCGTAGAGCCGGCCTCCTCAATCAGCACTTCCTGCAATTCCTTCGCGCGCTCTTCCATCAGCGCTGCCGCCTTGATCATCATCTTTTCGCGCACACTTGGCGCGACATCTTTCCACGTCTCAAAAGCTTTTGCAGAAGACGTGAGAATTCTTTCCACGTCCGCTTTGCCGGCGTTTTGGACGCGGGCATAGACAGTGTTCGTGGCAGGGTTCATGTCATCGCTGTACGCGCCAGATGCGGAAGGCGTGTAAGCATTGTCGATAAACAGTTGATACTCGGTGACGGTGGATTGCATGACGGGCTCCATTGCGATTTTTCTGATTATGGCCTGACAAGACGAGGCTGCAGCAGCTCAAGTAAAATAATTGATAGGGTAGACAAGATCAAATCCTATTTGGTCAATGGAAATGCCGGTATTTCCAGTGCATTGCGTGTTGCCCACAGTGCTGCCTTTGCAGTGACACTGCCCGCAAAGAGCGTGAGCGCTGCGCGCAAACGGTATTGTGCCGGAATTGATTCAGATGCTGCGTTAAACAGCGTATGGCCGTTCCAGCAATGCAGCATTAGAGCAGCCAGTTGCAACAGCGCGTAGGCTCCGGCATCGGCAAGATTTCGCTGCTCTTTTGATAATGAAAGCAGTGCAGCAACCCGCTGTTGCATCCGATTGCGTACCTCAGGCCAGACCTCCGTGAACGGGCTTGCGCCCTGTTCAAGAGAATTGTTGACAAGGTCAACCAACTCTTCGAGCGTCGCCGCGTTATCGCCTGCCACCTTGCGTTTGCTGAAGTCGAGTGCCTGGATGCCGCTCGTACCTTCATAGATCGCCGCTACTCTGATGTCGCGCGCCATACGCTCGAGCGGGTAATCGCAGGTGTAGCCATAACCGCCCATCACCTGGATTCCCTGGTTGGCTACCACGAACGCGGTTTCAGCATTGATAGTTTTGGCTATCGGAAGTATGAGTTCCGCCAGTCCTTGCAGTCGTTTGGCCTCGTCGTTGATCCCGCTATTAGCCAAGGCTTCTGCAGTATCTAGCATGCCGGCGGTCCGTAACGCCAAAGCCCGCGCCAGCTCGCTGTCAGCGGTCATCTCCAGCAGCATACGTTGTACATCCGCGTGCTGAATGATGTTGACCGGGGGTGAGAACGGATGGCCGCCTTGGGGGCGTTCGGCGGCATAACTCCAGGCCTGCACAGTAGCTGCGTTGGCAACAGCAGCGCCTTGCACGGACACAGCCAGCCGCATGTTGTTCATCATTACAAAAAGTGCTTGCAGACCCCGTCCGGTTTCGCCAATCAGTTCTCCGCGGGACTGCTCGAACTCCAGAACGCAGGTGGGGGATGCATGCAACCCCATCTTGTGCTCAAGTCTCAGCACATGGACGTGATTGGTATTGCCATCAAGTTTCTTGGGCACCGCAAACAAGCTAAGGCCTCTGCTGCCGTCTTCGCTGCCCGGCAGGCGTGCCAGTACGAGGTGCAGAATGTTGTCAGTGACGTCGTGGTCACCATAGGAAATCCAGATTTTCGAGCCCGTCAATTCGTAGTATCCATCTGCCACCGCGCGGGCTGTGGTTGTGATGCGGCCGACATCAGAGCCTGCTTGCGGCTCACTGATGACGATGGTGCTGGCAAGTTCGCCGTTCACAAGGCCCGGCAACCAGCGCGCTTGCTGGTCTTTTGTTGCACTCTTCAACAACGCAAGGGCAGCACATCTCAGGTTGATACACAGCATTCCAAACGAAAGGTTGGCGCCATCGCACAATTCCTGAACAGCACTCTGTACACTTCGTGGCAGGCCAAGTCCATCAATCTCTACTGGCAGTCCCAGCGCGGGAAATCCGAGTTCACGCCATTGACGATAGACACCCTGTGTGCCGTCAGGCAGCGATACTTGGCCATCTCGCAAGCTGCATCCGTCACGATCACCACTTGCCGCCAGTGGTAAGAGCTGATCGCGGGAGAATGCTAGGGCGGATTCAAGCAATGCCTCAACTGTGGCTTCGTCTGCCTGGGCAAATAGTGCATGGCGGGCAAGTTCATCGGTCTTTGCAACATGCTTAAGCTGGAATAGCACTGCTTCGGTTTGTTCATGCAGATACGACATTGGTTTCCTCTGAAAGGCTTTCATCGTTTTTGCGTAATGTTATACGCAGATCGCTGTTAGCGTGCAGGGCTATGCAATGTTGCCAACCCTCGTGCCAGTACATTACTTTACGCGGCCTTGTAACGCGGTACGTGTTGCGACGGCATGCAGTTTTTCCTATCCAAGGTGACCGAAGATGACCAAAAAAACGTCAGCAATGAAAATGCTTTCAGCTGGGGTGCTACTCGCTCACGCCACAAGCAGCGTATGGGCGCAGTCCAATAGCAATACACTTGAATCCATCGTCGTTACCGCCGATCGCCGTCAGAGTTCGCTGCGCGACGTGCCGGCCAGCATTTTTGCCGTGGGAGGCGATGACATCAAGAAAATACGGCCGACCCATATCAGCGAGCTGTTGGCAAGGGTGCCAGGCACGTGGATCAGCCGCGGCAACGGGCAGGAAAGCCTGACCGCAATACGTTCGCCGGTACTGTCCGGCGCCGGTAGTTGCGGCGCATTCCAGATGGCCCAGGATGGTATCCCGTTGCGCGCCATCGGCTTCTGTAATGTCAACCAGATGTTCGAATCAAACAGTGAACAGGCGGGTTCGGTCGAAGTCATCCGCGGTCCAGGCAGTATTCTGTATGGTGCCAATGCTTTGCATGGTGCCATCAATGTCGTCAGCGATCCAATTAGTGATATCTCCGACAACAACGTTGCCTATGAAGTGGGTCCACATGATTACAACCGTATCCGTGGCACCAGTAGTTCTACAGTTGGCGCGCAGGGGTATCGCATAAGCTTCAATGGCACCAGTGACGGCGGGTACAAACGTGACTCTGGTTTCGACCAGCAAAAACTGAGTTTGCAGCATCGTTACCGTGCCGACAGTTTTACTGTGACTACTGCCTTCCACTACACAAACCTGAATCAGGAAACGGCTGGCTTTGTGCAGGGGCGGGACGCCTACAAGGACGATAAACTGAAACGCGCCAACCCGAACCCTGAGTCATTCCGTGATGCGCAATCGTACCGTTTGAGCAGTCGAATAGAGTGGAGCACTGCGATTGGCAACATTATCGTCACTCCGTATTACCGCAAAACCGAAATGAAATTCTTGCAGCATTTCTTGCCCGGCGTGCCGCTTGAGGAAAACGGACAGGAGTCTTTTGGTTTGATGACAATGCTCACCGGTAGTAGTGGCAGAGTTTCATGGCAGACGGGAGTCGATATGGAGATTACTGATGGTTTTCTGAGGGAAACACAAAGTGTTGCCGCCACGGGAACCGCTGCAGTCGTCGGCACAATTCCGATAGGAAAGCACTATGATTATCAGGTGGACGCCGATCTGATTTCGCCTTACGCACAGTTGAAGTTCGAAATGACAGCCGTAGACCAGATCAGTCTTGGTATTCGTCACGAAATGCTTGGTTACGACTACAACAATCTCATGATCAACGGTCGTACGCGTGATAATGGCGTTGCGTGCGGATTCGGCGGCTGCCGTTTCAATCGCCCAGCTGATCGTTCAGATGATTACGACAACACATCTGCACAGCTGGGCTGGATCCATGATTTCGATTCAGGCACGCAGGCTTATGCCAATGCTGCCCGGGCTTTTCGATCGCCGGATACGAATGAGATCTACCGACTACAAGGCGCGCAGAACGTGGCAGATCTCGATTCAGAGAATGCCAACAGCTATGAAGTTGGATTGCGCGGTGCCTTCTATGATCTCAGCTATGCGGTAGCTGTTTACCATATGCAAAAGGAGAACGTGATCATCCAGGACAGTAACCGAATCAATATCAGCGGGGCTGAAACCAAGCACCGCGGCATCGAAGTGAATACTGCGTATGACCTTACGGAAGACCTTGCGCTTACTGTCGCGGCGACATACGCCCGTCATACCTATGAGGGCAATGTGAACCCGGGAGCCGTCAATCTCGCCGGGCTGGATATGGATACTGCGCCAAGGGTGAGTGGCAGTGCGCAGTTGCGCTGGCAGATTTCAGCAACACGTAACCTCGAACTCGAATGGGTTTACATGGGGTCGTATTACACAGATGAAGCCAATACTGCCCGGTATCCGGGCCATGATCTTGCCAACCTGCGCTACCAAGCTGAATTCGGCACACAGTGGTACTACGGCGCCAACATCACCAACTTGTTCGACGCGGATTATGCCGAGCGTGCTGATATTGCATTCGGTAATGAGCGCTACTTTGTTGGTGAGCCGCGCAGTGTGTACATCACACTAGGTCGTCGCTTTTGAGTCAGCAACGCCACCGCAGTCGCCGTTCCGCTACGGCGATTGCGCTGGCGACTATTATCAGCCGTTAATGAAGCGGTGAAGTTCGGTATAGGTCGGGCCGGGGTTTTCCATCAGGAAATTGTGGCCTCCCGGCATGGCCTTGCCTTCCACGTTGGTCGCTTCTAGCTTCCATATTCCCAACACGTCGTACTGCTTTCCCATCGCCGCGTTATCGCCCCACAACACATTGAGTGGGCACTCGATTTTCCTGCCGGCCGCAATATCCTTTTCGTCGATGCCAATGTCCATTCCGGCCGAGGCACGGTAGTCCTCGCACATTGCATGGATAGCTGCCGGATCCTTGTAAACTCGGGAAAATGCGTCGCCGATTTCGCCAGGTCCGCCCCCAACATACTGGCCAGTGCTGGCAATGATGTTTTCGGGAAATGGTGCCGGACGCAAAAACAGGAACCAGTGGAAATAGGCGTCTACAAATTCACGTGTCACATGTGAATACAGGTAATGCGCAGGCACGATATCGAGCACTGTCAGGCTCTTTACCTTGTCCGGATAGTCCAGCGTCAGGCGGCGCGCAACACGACCGCCGCGGTCATGGCCGACCAGATCGAAATCTTCGAAACCAAGTTGTTGCATGATGCTGACATTATCCTGTGCCATCGTTCGCTTCGAATAGTTGATGTGATTTTCACCTCCATCCGGTTTGCTGCTCCAGCCATAGCCGCGCAGGTCGGGAGCGACAACTGTGTGGTCTTTTGCCAGCTGAACCGCAATCTCCGCCCAGGATAAATGGGATAGCGGAGCGCCGTGCAACAGAAGTACAGGAGGGCCGCTTCCGCCGATAACGGTGTGAATGCTTACACCATTGGTCTCGATTTTCCTGGCCTCGAACCCAGGAAAATATTTCGCATCAAGGGCTGTATCAGCGGTATCAGTTTGAGCCTTACTGCGATTAGCTAGTGCGCCAAGTAGGAGCCCCGCACCACCGAGCACCGCGCGCCTCGTCCAGCGCTGGGCGCTGTCTTTAATGGGGGTTACTATAGTCGTTGTTATATCAGGCATGGCTGCTTTCTCCCGGAGGTTTAGGGGGAGGGTACCTGACACAATACGCAAAAAAAAAGCCCCGGAATCAAAATGCTCTCCCGAGGCTTTTCAGAGGGGACTTACAGCGACTGCTATCAAAACCGTCAGAACTACTACAAACTTCAGTAATGACAGTTTTGATAGAAATCGCCCACTTATGTTATGACGAACCGTACAGTACGGTGGGAATGGTAGGTCTAGTAGCGGCGTGCGTCAAGACCTTTTATGCTTTCATTCACAATCACAGAATTTTTATCCTAAGATGCGCGACCTTTTGACAATCAAAGCCAATTCTGGCGCGCAATCGAACCCAGCAGGCGAGCAACAAATGACCGCAGAAGAAGTCGTTAAACTCAAGCCACGCAGTGCCGACAAGCGTGAAGAGGTGCTGGATATCGCCAGCGAAAACTTTCTCGGCAAGGGCTTTGATGGCACCAGCATCAATGTTATGGCCCGTGAAGCCGGCATTTCGAAGGAATCCATCTACCGCTATTTTGGTAGTAAGGAAGACCTGTTTATGGCCGTGGTTGAACGCGAGTTGTCTTTCTATGGCAATGGCATGCTAGAAACCACCAACAATTATGAAGGCGAAAGTCTTAAGGAGGCGCTTTATAAGGTAGCGGAAGCAACTATCCGAGTGGTTTCTACGGATCGTACACTTTCCCTGCGGCGTCTTGTTTTCCAGATGACGGCGACTGGATCCAAGGTGGGAACACATTATTATCAGGCTGGGCCGGATGTTGCCTATCGTAATCTTGTCCAATTGTTCCAGTATTACAAGCCCAAGTCCGATTTTCCGATCGACAAGCTGAGTCGTTATTTTCTCTCGATCGTATTGCACAGGACTGTGTTGCAGCGCGAATGTGGAGTACGTAGCAATATGACTGAAGACGATATCGCTACCCACTGTACTGAGGTCGTTGAGGACTTCCTTCACGGATTCTGCAAGTAGTCCTGCATCGCTGCCTTTGCACAGCAACTAAGGACGATGGTCAAAAGGTTTTTTATTCGTCAAAGCACGTTCCTTGATTTCAGCAAAGCCAAGACCCGTTCCATGCTTTCGATGACAGTGTCGGCATGGGTATCCAGAACCAGATCGGCATCTACCGGGGCTTCATAAGGGAAGGATATTCCCGGTACATTGCCCGTCGCTCGTGTTGAATCGGCAGCATAAAGTCCACTCGGGTCTCGCTGTTTGCAGATTTCAATCGGTGGGTTTAGGAAGACAATCAGGCAATTCTCGCGCCCAATAATGCTGACCGCGTGTGCCCTGGCTTCTGCACTGGCTGCTACAAATGCAGCACAGCAGATGAGGCCCGACTCATTCAGGTATCGAGCGATGTGAGCGCTGCGCCGAAGATTTTCCACCCTGCCCGCTGCATCGTGGGCGAGATCCTTGCTGAGACCCAGCCGCATGGATTTGCCGTCCAGAACGGTACTGACGCGCCCCATGTCAAACAGGCGCCGTTCGAGCGAGTATGCCAGAGTTGACTTGCCTGCACCGGAAAGACCCACAAACATCACGGTAACCGGCTGTTGGCCATAGCGCGCTTTGCGTTCAACAGGGGTGACATGCCCTTGGTTGATGCTGTGATGTTGGATGACATTGCCATCGCTTTCAATCATGCCGGCCCCGACGGTCACATTGCTTAGTCGGTCAATCACTACAAATGCGCCTGTGCCACGATTGCGGCGGTAGGCATCGAAATTGATGGGTTGGTTGAAGCCGATATCACAAAGGGCTATTTCATTCAGGGCCAGTGCTGGCGCTGGCTGCTTCTCGAGCGTGTTGACGTCTATGCGGTAGCGGATATTGCTGATCTGGCCAGTAAGGTGCTTACTCGCGTGCTTGAAGTCATATTGCTTGCCGGGCAGCATTGGGTCGTCGCTCATCCACACCAGCGTAGCTGTTACCAGGTCGCTCGAGGCCGGTTGGTTGTCACTGTGCACAAGTAAGTCGCCACGACTGATATCGATTTCATCTTCGAGCGTTAGCGTTACTGCCATTGGTGTATAGGCAGATTCAAGCTCCTCATCATAAGTAACGATCGATTTGACGCGGCTTGTCTTGCCGGAAGGAAGAACGGTGAGCTGATCGCCCTTGCGGACAACGCCCGACGCAATCGTGCCGCAATAACCACGGAAATTTAGATTGGGGCGGTTCACGTATTGGACTGGGAAGCGGAAATCGCTGAAGTTCTTGTCCGCTGCGATTTTTACATTCTCCAGAATGTTCATCAGGGTGGGGCCCTGATACCAAGGCATCTTCGTGCTCGCATTGACGACGTTGTCACCATCGAGCGCCGAGATCGGGATGAACGTCAATTCGCCAGTCTCAAGATCGGTAGTAAAGTCCAAATACTCCTGACGAATCCTGTTGAACACGGATTCGTCGTGATTCATCAGATCCATCTTGTTGATGGCAACGATAATGTGATGGATGCCAAGCAGAGTAGCGATGAATGTATGTCTGCGTGTCTGAGTCATCACGCCGTGTCGGGCGTCGATCAGGATAATCGCCAATTCGCAGTTGGATGCGCCAGTGGCCATATTGCGAGTGTACTGCTCATGTCCAGGCGTATCGGCAATGATGAATTTGCGACGTGCCGTTGAGAAATAGCGGTACGCCACGTCAATCGTAATGCCTTGTTCCCGCTCTGCCTGCAAGCCATCGGTCAGCAAGGCAAGATCTACTTTAGTGCCGGTAGTGCCTGATTTGATGCTGGCGGAGGCAATGGCTGACAACTGGTCTTCATAGATCATCTTGGTGTCGTACAAGAGGCGTCCGATCAAAGTGCTTTTGCCGTCATCAACACTTCCGCAGGTCAATAAGCGCAACAACTCCTTGCGCTCGTGCTGGGCGAGATAGGCATTGATATCGGTGCTTATCAGGTCTGACTGGTGTGACATGGGATATCCTGGCTGGTCAATCGTTACGTGCTAACTGCGGGCAGACTCAAAAATAGCCTTCACGCTTTTTCTGTTCCATGGAGCCGGCTTGGTCACTGTCAATCAGGCGGCCTTGGCGCTCGCTCGTCGTGGCCAGGAGCATTTCCTGAATGATTTCTGGCAGGGTCGTGGCATGTGACTCAATTGCCCCCGTGAGCGGGTAACACCCAAGAGTACGGAAACGCACCATTTTCATCCGCAGATTCTTTCGCAACTCCTGCGGAACACGCTCGTCATTGAGCATAATCGTGACTCCTTCGTAGTCAATAACAGGGCGCTCCTTTGCAAAATAAAGCGAAGGAAGTGCGATGTTGTTGAGATGGATGTATTGCCAGACGTCAAGCTCGGTCCAGTTCGACAGCGGGAAAACACGGATGCTCTCACCTTTATTGATTCTGCCGTTGTAAAGGTTCCACAATTCCGGACGCTGGTTTTTCGGATCCCAGCGATGATTTTTGTCGCGGAAGGAGAATACGCGCTCTTTCGCTCGCGATTTCTCTTCATCCCTGCGTGCACCACCGAACGCAGCATCGAACTGATATTTGTTCAAAGCCTGCTTTAGTGACTGGGTTTTCATGATGTCGGTGTGCTTGGCACTGCCGTGCGTGAATGGTCCTACGCCCGCGTTTATGCCGTCTTCATTTATGTGGACGATAAGATCAAAACCATAATTTTTCGCCAGATTGTCGCGAAACTCGATCATTTCCCTGAACTTCCAGGTGGTGTCGACATGCAATAGCGGGAAAGGAAGTCTGCCAGGATAAAAAGCCTTTTGTGCAAGATGCAGCATTACTGCCGAGTCCTTGCCAATTGAATACAGCATGACAGGTTTGGTGAACTCGGCCGCAACCTCACGGATTATGTGAATGCTTTCGGCTTCCAGTTGTTTGAGATGTGTTAGTTGGTTTTCATTCATTTGATTGAGCTTTTATGTGGGGTATGCCGTGCTGGCAGGCCCTCGGTAGTTACGAAGTGTGTCGCAAATCCGGTTCAGTTACGTTCGGGAAGCTGGCTTGAACCATCATGTCCGGGCAGGACATAGTCGAGAGGGGGCGAGAATCGATTATGGCTCTTGCCAGCCGCCGCGACATTTGTGCCCTCTTCAGAGGTCAGGCTGTCAGGCGAGGGCAGTTGCGTCATTTGGGCAGCAATATAATCTGGGCAGAGATTGCGTGCTCCCTCAGCAAGGTGTTGGTAAACCTCGCGATAACTCTCAGTCATTTTCCCGATAAGTATCGCTGAGTCACTGAAGTGACCATGAACTTCCTTTTTATAGTTTTCATATTCGTCACTCAAATGCTGTAGCTGTGACTCCAGTTGCTGCACGCGGATTTCGTCCGAACGGAGCAGTTTGAACAATCCAGCTCCAAGCAGTGCGCCCGCCAAGAGGCATCCCAATGCAACCATCCACAACATCATTTAGTCCTACAACGAACACAGCCATTAGCAAGTGAGCTGTGATTATACCTACAATTGCCGCATAAACAGGCAGTTGCATGAGAGAAGTCATTGTCAGCCATTTCAGGCCCCTTGGCCCACTAACAATCTGAGGTAAACAGCGGGCTGTTGTTGCCCGATCGATCTCAACACCGGGCGGTCGAAGCTCTGCAGGCCCTTGCCGGGCAGCTGGTGGATCGCAATGCGCTGGCAGAGCGTATGCCTGCCCGTTTTCTGGCTAGGCTGGGCTTGGCCAAGTCCCTAAAATTGAAGGTGTTGTACCTCTGGGGTGGTGTCGGTCGCGGGAAAACCCGTCTAATGGACATCTTCTTCAATTCGCTGCCGCTGGAGCGGAAGTTGCGGTTGCATTTTCATCGTTTCATGCAAATGGTGCATGCCAGGCTACGCGAAGCTGGCGGCAAGCCTGATCCCCTGGTTTTGGTCGCTGCAGCAATAGCACCGCAAGTCGAAGTGCTTTGTTTTGATGAGTTCTATGTGGCAGATATCGGCGACGCGATGATCCTGGCTAATTTGCTACAAGCCTTGTTCAACGAGGGAGTCGTGCTGGTGGCTACGTCCAATATCGAACCTGGGCAGCTCTATCAGGGCGGCCTTCAGCGCAAGCGTTTCCTGCCCGCCATCGACCTGATTAGGCAGAACAACGTGGTGCTCAACGTCGACGGGGGTGCTGACTACAGGCGGAAATTCCCCCAGCATCCAGGACTTTACTGCTTGCCAATTGGCAGCGAGTCTGCTGCTGAAATGGCGAAGGTGTTTGATGGGATTGTGCTCAGTCAGAACGTTGTCGCCGGGAAGTCGCTGGATTTACATGGGGGGCGGTTGGAGTGCCGGCGTGCGGCCGAGAATGTGGCGTGGTTTGATTTCGCGCCGCTTTGCACTTCACCGCGGGGAGCGGCCGACTACATTGAGTTGGCAAGCCGATATCACACTGTGCTGGTTTCAGGGGTGTCGGTTTTTGGAGGCGATAATGATAACGAAGCGCGGCGTTTCGTAATGCTGGTTGATGAGTGCTACGATCGCAAGGTCAAGTTGGGGTTGGAAGCGGCTGTTCCAATTGGGCAGCTTTATCAGGGGCTTGGTCTCGATGTTGTTCTCGAGCGAACCCGCAGTCGACTCACAGAAATGCAGTCTGCAGGGTATCTTGCTTCCCCCCACATTCCGGATTGATATCCTGGGTCCTCATTAAGGGGGAACGAAGGGCTTGTGTCGGTAGGGGTGGATGAGTAGAATTCGCGCCCCTAACTCCCGGGAGACGGCAGCGTTACCCCCGGATAGGACATTGAATTTGTGGTGTGGCGGTCCGGTGTGCGGGCCCCTAGCGAGATTTGACATGAAAACCTACTCAGCCAAGAAAGAAACTGCCCAGAACAACTGGTTCGTGGTGGATGCCGCCGGCCAGACCCTCGGCCGGCTCTCTGCTTCCATTGCTCACCGTCTGCGTGGCAAGCACAAGCCGGAATACACCGCGCATGTGGATACCGGCGACTACATTGTGGTCATAAATGCCGAGAAAGTCACAGTGACCGGTACCAAGGCCCGAACCAAGATTTACCACCGTCATTCGACCTATTGTGGCGGCCATAAATCCCAGAGCTTCAACGAAGTTATCGCACGCCAGCCCGAAGAGGCCATTCGTTTGGCCGTCAAAGGCATGGTGCCGCGTACTCCGCTCGGCCGTGACATGATGCGCAAGCTGAAAATCTACGCCGGTAATCAGCACCCGCATACTGCGCAGCAACCTGCCCAATTAACCTTCTGATCAATCATTGGATCGAGTCCCCATGGCTGTTACCCAAAACTATGGCACTGGTCGTCGCAAAACCGCCACGGCACGCGTGTTTTTGACCCCCGGCACCGGTAATATCACTGTAAATGACCGTTCACTGGACAAATTCTTCGGCCGTGAAGTTGCGCGAATGATTGTGCGTCAGCCGCTCGAATTACTGGCGGTCAGCGACAAGTTCGACATTAACGTGACGGTTTCTGGTGGTGGTAGTTTCGGTCAGGCCGGTGCAATCCGTCACGGTCTTACCCGCGCCCTCATCGAATACGACGAAGGCAACCGTTCCGCACTCCGCAAAGCGGGCTTCGTGACACGCGACTCGCGTGAAGTCGAACGTAAGAAGGTCGGTCTGCGCAAGGCGCGCAAACGTCCACAATACTCCAAGCGCTGATCCTCTACAGGCGCTCCAAAAAACGCCGAAACCTTTGGGTTTCGGCGTTTTTTTTGTGTACATCGCAGGGAGGGGCGCGCTCTCAATCTCCCGCTTTTTCTTGAATGAATTCGCTGATTTGATTAGCATGCCCGCGATTTCCCTTCCGGTTTTGTTACCGCGTTTCTGCGGGGCTTATTAAGGAGACTTTTCGTGAATGACGGCACTGTAAACAAGAGCCGCAGACGCTTTCTGATCGGCGCCACGACGACAGTTGGCGCGGTTGGTGGCGTAGGTGCAGCGGTTCCTTTCGTAGGCTCTTGGAATCCAAGCGCCAAGGCACTCGCTGCCGGTGCTCCAATTACCATTGATATCGGCAGGCTTGAGTCGGGCGAGTTATTGGGCCCAATGCCGGCATGGCGTGGTCAGCCAGTGTTTGTAATGCGTCGCGACGAAAGTACTCTGTCGAACCTGCGTGACAACACTGATCATCTGGCTGACCCGGCCTCGGAGAATGCCGACCAGCAGCCTGAGTATGCCCAAAACGAGTTCCGCTCGCGCAAACCAGAGATCATGATTCTTGTGGGAATCTGTACCCACCTTGGCTGCTCACCGCAGCTATTCCCTGAAGTGGAGCCCCAAGATTTTGATCCGGAGTGGAAGGGCGGCTTCTTCTGTCCTTGTCACGGCTCCAAGTTTGACCTTGCAGGTAGGGTCTTCTCTGGTGTGCCGGCCCCGAACAACCTGCGTGTACCCCCGCATTACTTCGTGGACGACAGCGTGATCGTCATTGGTCTTGATTCGGAGAATTCGTAATGGCAGGCGGTGAACATAACAAGGACCAAGTGCAGTTGACTGGTTTCCTGGGCTGGATCAATGCCCGATTGCCTGTTGTGCAGGCCTTCGAAAAGCACATGAGCAAGTACTACGCGCCGAAGAACTTCAATTTCTGGTACATCTTTGGTGTGCTGTCGATGTTTGTGCTGGTCAACCAGTTGCTCACTGGTATCTGGCTGACGATGAATTTCAATACCAGTGCGGATGGTGCCTTTGCGTCCGTTGAGTACATCATGCGTGATGTCGACTACGGCTGGATCTTGCGTTACATGCACTCAACCGGCGCTTCCGCTTTCTTTGTCGTCGTTTACCTGCACATGTTTCGTGGCTTGATGTATGGCTCCTACCAAAAACCGCGTGAGCTGATATGGATCTTTGGCATGACCATTTACCTTGTTCTTATGGCCGAAGGTTTCATGGGTTATGTACTACCATGGGGTCAGATGTCGTACTGGGGCGCCAATGTTATCGTAGGGCTGTTCGGTGCCATTCCTGTGGTCGGTCAGGATCTGATGACATGGATCCAAGGTGACTACCTTATTTCAGGCGCTACCCTTAACCGCTTCTTTGCGCTTCATGTTATTGCGTTGCCGTTGGTGCTGGTGGGACTGGTGGTATTGCACATCCTTGCGCTGCATGAAGTCGGCTCGAACAATCCTGACGGAATCGATATAAAGAAAAACAAAGACCCTGTTACCGGTATACCGCTCGACGGTATCCCGTTCCATCCTTACTACACCGTGCATGACCTGGTTGGTATTGTCGTGTTCCTGTTCGTGTTCTGTTTTGTTATTTTCTTCGCGCCGGAAATGGGTGGCTATTTCCTTGAGCATGCCAACTTCGAAGAAGCTAATAATCTAAAGACCCCAGAACATATAGCACCTGTCTGGTATTTCACGCCTTTCTACTCGATGCTGCGTGCGTGTACTTATCCGTTGTTCGGCGTTGATGCAAAGGTGTGGGGCCTGGTAACGATGGGTTCTGCAATTGCCATCCTGTTCGTGCTGCCGTGGCTCGACCGTAGTCCGGTGAAATCACTGCGTTACAAGGGCTGGTACAGCCGCATTGGCCTGCTGTTCTTTGTTGCGAGCTTTATTATTCTGGGGGTACTCGGTACCAGGATCGCTACAGAAGCACGCACAACGCTCGCGCAGATTTGTACCGTGTACTACTTCGTATACTTCCTCGCGATGCCTTGGTACACCCGGAAAGAACAGACCACCACGCCGCCGGCCCGGGTGACAGGTCGGTTCATTAGCATTCCGCAGATGCTGCTGGCCTTGGCACTTATTGCGGGCCTCACCAGTATTCCGCTAATGGCTGTCGGTGCAGAAGCGGGGGCCGAGCTTCAGCCCTTCACTGTCAACCTTGATGACAAAGCATCGCTTCAATCCGGCGCGACTACTTTCGTCAACTATTGCATGGGCTGTCACAGCGCTAGTTTCTCGCGTTACCAGCGTGTAGCCAGCGATCTTGGCATTCCAGAAGATATTGCCGAGGATCTGCTGCTGTTTCGTTCGGATGCTAATATCGGTGATCTGATGGAAAGTGCCATGCCGACAGAGGCAGCCAAGAACTGGTTCGGTGTTGCACCGCCCGATCTCTCGCTGGTGTCACGCGTACGAGGCACAGATTGGCTTTATGGCTACCTGAAGGGGTTCTATCTTGATTCAAGCCGTCCATTCGGTGTCAACAACACTGTGTTCAACAATGTCGGTATGCCCAACGTATTGGGCAACTTGCAGGGCGACCAGCAACTGTGCGCTGGTGAAGGTTGTGCTGAGCACACCGCCCATGTTGATGGTACTGGTGCGCTGGCGCCCGAAGAGTTTGACAAGGTGGTTCACGATCTTGTGAATTTCCTCGCTTACCTTGGTGAACCTGCAGCAATGCATCGTGAAACCATCGGTGCATATGTACTGTTCTTCCTGGCCTTCCTGTTCGTTTTTGCATTCATGCTGAATCGCGAATACTGGAAAGACATCCACTAACGATTTGCAAGGCTAGAGGTATAGATCATGGGAGTTGTCACAAAACGCTCATCGATGTTGTTTTATTCGGATGGCTACAGTCAGTTCAGCCACCGTGTGCGCATTGTGCTCGCCGAAAAAGGTGTCACGGTCGAAGTGGTTGATGTCGACATCTACGACAAGCCTGAAGATCTCGCGGTACTCAACCCGTACAACAGTCTGCCAACACTGGTGGACCGTGATTTGGTGCTATATGAGCCCAACATCATGATGGAATACCTCGACGAGCGCTTCCCGCACCCGCCGCTGTTTCCGGTGTACCCCGTTGCCCGTGCTCAGGCTCGTCTGTGGATCTATCGCATTGACCGTGACTGGAGCCATCTAGTAGAGAAGCTGCAGGCTGAAGATGGAACTCCTGCCGAACTGGACAAGGCCCGCAAGGAACTGCGCGAGAGCATCATCTCGGTATCACCGATCTTTGCCGAGAAGCCATTCTTCATGAGTGATGAGTTCACCATTGTCGATTGCTGCGTATTCCCGATCCTTTGGCGCTTGCCGGAAATCGGCATTCGGCTGCCGGAAACCAAGGCTACCAAGCCCCTCCTGGATTACCGTGCTCGCTTGATGGAGCGTGAGTCGATCAAGCAGAGCCTGTCAGAGCAGGAAAAGGAAATGCGGGCTTGATACTTCAACGGGAGTGCAAGCCGACATGCCTATGACCACGCACCGGCCCTATCTGGTACGGGCGTTGAATGAATGGATTCTCGACAATAATTGCACTCCCTACATATTGGTCAACGCATTCGAAAAGGGAGTTGAAGTCCCTCAGGGTTACGTCAAGGATGGCCAGATTGTCTTGAATATTTCTCCCATTGCCGTTCAGGGACTGGTGATTTCAAACCAGGGAATCGAATTCAATGGCCGCTTCGGTGGAATTCCTACGCATGTCTATGTTCCTACTGCTGCAGTACTTGGGATCTACGCCAAGGAAAATGGCCAAGGCATGATCTTTGATCGCGATGAACCAATGCCCGAACCTCCGGGCCCGGCGCCAGCCCCTGTGGTAGTGGATACAGGAGCGGCAGGCAAGTCAGACAAGCGCCAGCGCAGCAAGCCCGCGCTGCGTGTCGTCAAATAGGAAGGGCAAACGGGGCGGCATCGCGCAGCCCGTGTTCGTCCGGATCAGTCGATGTATTCGAATGCGCGCACCACCTTGGTGACGCCGCTAGCGTTGCTGACAAGATCGACGGCGAGGTTGGCCTCTTCCTGGGTCACTAGGCCCATCAGGTAGACCACACCATTTTCGGTAACTACCTTGGTGCGCATCCCGCTTACTGTGGGATCGGCCAACATCAGCCCCTTAAGCTTGCTGGTGATCCACAAGTCGTTGCTGCGTGAAAGGAATGTAGTCGCGCCGGCGATTTCAAGCTCATTGTGGACGGTTTTGACGCGAGTTGATGAAGTAGCTACTCGTGTAGCGAGGTTCTTCAGGTCTTGCGATGGCGCCTGCCCCACCAATAAGACCACGCCATTGAAACTCACCACGGTGATGTGGGAGTTCTTCAGCGCCGGATCAGCGGCATCAATGTTGACGTCTACAGTGGTCTCGATACTACTGTCATCGATCATCGTACCTACGCTGCGTTGCCCCGGGTCTTCCTTGACGCCGGTACCGCCAGTCGTCGTGCTAACAACTGTTGAGCAGCCCTGCACCAGCAGGGCCAAAGAAACGAGCAGTACCATACGTAACATCATTCACCTCCGAAGAGCTGGGAATCTATCAAGTCACACAAACAATGAATTACCAGGAGATGCACTTCCTGGATTCGGGCCGTCACCTGCGAGGGCACACGGATTTCGATGTCGCCATCCTGCAAAAGTTCCCGCATCGCGCCGCCATCGCGCCCGGTTAGCGCCACAACTTTCATGCTGCGCTGATGCGCTGCCTTGATCGCTTCAAGCACATTACGCGAGTTACCGCTGGTGGATATCGCAAGCAGGATGTCGCCGTTGCGTCCAAGCGCCCTTACTTGTTTCGAAAAGACTTCGTTGTAGCTATAGTCATTGGCTATCGAAGTGAGTGTCGAGGTATCCGTTGTCAATGCAATGGCTGGCAGTGGAGGGCGTTCGCGTTCAAATCGGTTCAGCAGTTCTGATGAAAAATGCTGTGAGTCGCCGGCAGAGCCACCGTTGCCGCAGCAGAGAATCTTGCCCTCAGTCAGCAATGACTTGACGATGAGCCCAGCGGCAGCCGTTATGGAATCAGGCAATACTTCCAATGCTTTCTGCTTGGTTTCGATACTTGCTTTGAAGAGTTGTTTGACTCGTTCTTTGTACTGCATGGCAGCTCCTCGCTGAACATTGGTGGCATTTTACTGGAAATCTGCCTGATCTGACATGCCGTCTATGCAGTGCCACAGGCAGTCAATAGAATGCAGCAGGTATCCACAGCAACTGGATATCGCCTGTCGCATCGGGCCATAGCGCAAGTACATCAAACCGGCACGGGGCATTGCGCAAGTGTGGATGCCAGAGCAGGAAATGATGTGCAGCCCTGCGCAACCGGGCTTGTTTGGCAGAAGTGACTGTTTCCTGCGGTCTGCCATGCTGCAGGCGGGCGCGAAACCGTACTTCTACGAATACCACCATCGAGCCATCCTGCATTACAAGATCAATTTCTCCCATTTTGCAGCGGTAGTTGCGCGTTAGCAGGACAAACCCGTGCTCTTGCAGATGGCGCAGTGCAGTAAGTTCAAAATGCAGGCCCTTGCGCTGTCGCCAGCTAGTATCCCTCGGGGTTGGCATGGAATCCTCCTTGATTCCCTATGTGTTAAGGCTGTGGTCGTATCAATCCGTCCGTGATCGTTACCCAGCTTAGTTCCCGCACGATGTTACGGTTCTCGCCAAGCCGAAGCAGGCCACTTGCACCCGGAATGGTGGCGTCCGCTGCGGATTCCAGCAACCGCAAGCGAGGATAGAGCCGGAAAGCATCAATACCGAACGCCTGCAAGCGAAGGTTTTGCGCGGTATTCATCGGAAACAGCTGTCGCACGCGCGAGGTATCGGCAGCGTGGTTGAGCAGCCAGGGGCTTTCGCCGAACAATACGCCATTGAGATCGCGATCGTCGGTCTGGCGCGCGGAGCCTGCGTATAGATCCTGACTTGCGTAGACCGGAATGTCGCCGGCGTAGAGATAGGCAAGGCTGGGCACGATCTGACGTGCAGATGCTGGTTGTGCAATCAGATGGATGAAGTCGATATCTTGCCGTCGGCGTAGTTCTGCCACCACAGTCCTGCCAAGCAATTGACTCAAGCGGCGCTGGCGCTCTGCACTCTCGTTCAGCAGCAGCATATTGCTGATGCTGTCGGTGTAATCCTCGCTATAGCTGTTCAGTGCAACCACACGCCCCCCCAGCCGTTCCCATTCGGCCCGGAAGCTGTCACGTTTCCGGCTGGCAGTGTCGCCACTGCTCTCATCAACAGGGCCGAGTATTGCGACGCGTCGGTGGTTGTCCTGCCAGGCCTTGCCGGCCATCTGGCGTGATTCATCCTCAGGTGATAGCGCAAACTGGTAGAGCAATGGCGATGCGGGCGTGAGCCCCTCTACATTGTTGAGCGCCAGTGTCGGGACACCGAGATCGGATTCTCCCTGCAATTGGGCCACATGCTGCTTCAGCAGTGGTCCGATAATGAGTTGGGCTCCCTCTGCTCGTGCTTGTTGGTGCAGGGGGCGGATGTCACTGACGCTGGCAGTGTCATATACCCTGATGGTAGGTACCTGGCCGCCCAGTTCCTGCAGGCTGAAATAGGCGCTCATGAAGGCGTCACGCACGATTGTGCCTGCGTTGTTGTCGAGGGGCAGTAGCAGTGCAATCTGGCGGGGGCGTTCGCGAGCCAGGGTTTCGATCAGCTCCATTTGCGGTGGCATCACCAGTGCTGCCGGGTGCGTAGACCATGCGTTGCGCCAACGTTGCAACTCAATCAGCTGGCGGTCGAGGTCTGTGCTGTAAGACTGGGACACAAGGGCGAGGTCGTACCAGCCGGTCGTCACGGGGTCAGTTGATGCAGCCGACAATGCCTGTAGCTGGTCCTGGGGCAGCGAACCCAAGGCATGCCAGATACTGTCGTGGTTGCCGCGTTGCAGGCCACTTTCAAGCAGCGGGTCCGCAGCGATGCGTTCCAGTGCGCTCCCAAGCAATGCCCCAGTGGCGGCTTGTGCATCGGCACGCAAGAGACGGATACGGATATGCAGGTTGCGATCCAGAGTTTCCAGCGGTGGCAGCAACCCCGGCTGCAATATCGCCAGTACTTCCCGTGGCAGGTCGCGGGCCATTGCAATCTCCGCCCGCAGTAGTATCGCTTCGGCAGCAAGCGCAGGAGTCAGCGCAGGCAAGTCGAGATGATCAAGTGTCTGCAAGGCGTTCACTAGATCACCTGCGTCGAGATACAGCGTAGCGGCCTGGAACAACAAGGGGGCCGCTGTGACCGCATTGGCCCGGTCAGCCTCTCGTAGCAATTCCTCTGGCGTGTTAGCGGTTTCGGTGGGAGAGATTTCAACCACTTCGACCGCAGTGCCATCGCTGCGGGTGTTGGTGCCCGTACAGCCCGCAAGCAAAAGCAGGGTGTAGGGCAACACAAGGCGCAGCAGAAGGAGATAGATCGGTTTCATCGAGGATTCTGGAAATGGCAACGCAACCCCAGTATAGCGGAAGCGGACAGGACTCGCCCGACTCGAGCGGTTTTGCAGGCGCTCTCTGCTAAGATGGGCTCAGGCAATAATCTGGGATCTTTCATGGCACTGACACCTTCCAACATGCTGCCGTTAGGCACGCCGGCGCGGGCATTCATGCTGCCAGCCACCGACGGCACCACCTGTAGCCTTCAGGAATTTGCCGACAAAAAACTGCTGCTGGTGATGTTCATCTGCAATCACTGTCCTTTCGTCAAACACATCAAACAAGCATTGGTAACGTTGGCTCATGACTTCATGCCTCGCGGTGTGGGCATCGTAGCGATCAACAGCAACGATATCGTGGCATATCCGTCCGACAGCATGGACAACATGAAGCTGGAAGTCGCGTCGAGCGGTTATCCGTTCCCCTACTTGCTTGACGAGAGTCAGCATGTAGCCAAGGCCTACGATGCCGCCTGCACCCCCGATTTCTTTCTGTTCGATAGCGCGCGCAAGCTTGTTTATCGCGGGCAGCTCGACGATAGTCGTCCCAACAACGGGATTGCCGTAACTGGGGCTGATCTACGCGCTGCACTGCAGGCCGCGCTGGTAGGCGCTCCGCCATCCGTGCAGCAAACGCCCAGCATGGGCTGCAATATAAAGTGGAGAGCCGGCAACGCGCCGGTCTGAGTATTCTGTGGCCGGCAAGCTTTACATAGTCGCCACGCCGATAGGCAATATGGCGGACTTCAGCGAACGCGCACTCAATGTATTGCGGGAGGTGAAGCTGGTAGCGGTGGAAGATACCCGCCACAGCGGCCGATTGTTCAATGCGTGTGCCATCGATACCCCTATGCTGTCGTGTCACGACTACAACGAGAACGATCGTATCGAGTTACTGCTTGGCAAACTGGCGGCTGGTGAGGATATTGCACTGGTATCCGATGCCGGGACTCCGCTGGTGTCTGACCCCGGTTTCCAGCTGGTACGTCAGGCACATGCCCGTGGCATTACCGTGGTTCCGGTGCCGGGTCCTTCTGCTGTCATCGCTGCGCTGTGCAGTGCCGGTTTGCCGACTGATCGGTTCGTGTTTGAGGGCTTTCTGCCTGCCAAGGCTGGCGCCCGGCAGACTCGTCTGAGGGAGCTGGCCAGTGAAAGCCGTACACTGGTGTTCTATGAGGCGCCGCATCGCATTGTCGAATGTCTGGCTGACATGATGGAGTGCTTCGGCAGAGAGCGTGCGATAACACTGGCGCGCGAACTCACCAAGACGTACGAAACGATTATTCCTTCAACACTTGGCAGTTTGCTTGAACGTGTCCGAATCGATGAAAACCAGCAGAAAGGAGAAATAGTGCTGGTGGTTGGAGGCGCAGTGGCAAACGAAGCAGTAATTGATGCCGATGCGGAAAAAACCCTGAAAATACTGCTAGAGGAGTTGCCGCTGCGACAGGCTGCTGCGCTTGCTGCGAAGATCACAGGGCACAAGAAGAATCTGTTATACGA
>Ga0255096_1000114_pt1 | contig 46571 bp, 46 predicted proteins | sample Colum_Atlam_RepA_2_FD_188563 | JGI IMG/M metagenome (GOLD analysis project Ga0255096, IMG submission 188563) | Freshwater microbial communities from Columbia River, Oregon, United States - Colum_Atlam_RepA_8d | ecosystem: Environmental > Aquatic > Freshwater > River | place: USA: Oregon... | reverse complement strand
TAAAACTACCTTGCGCCCATAATTTAAACTTCACTTCAAATGAGCAACGAACAAATCAAACGCAGGCTCCTGTTCATCATCGATGACGCGAGCCGTTTACTTCACCACCTAGAGTTAGGCAGAGACATGAGCGAATTCACAGGCTTTGCTGACGATGGGTACACGCACCTGTCCAACATCCAAATCGCATCCAACCTAGAGGACACCGAGTGTGATGCATGGAAGAACATACACTCCATGGATGCAAAGACCTTAAAACTTATAACCCTTAATTTTTCAAAATAATACATTATGAACTTAAAACAATTCAGCAAGCAGATTGCGACCACGGGTGGCGCAACCTACAACATCGTAACAGGTGACGTGCCTACATCGGGCTATGCAGCATCGACCAAGGGCCATGAGAAGGTAGTAGAGATTCCATCGGAATGGGACTCGTATACGAGCGGAGAACGCGAAACGTTCATCAGCATGCATGTCCTCGATTTCATAGCAATCAACGGCCTTAAACTAGAAACCGAGTGGGACTACATGGGAGCGTGGACGGACGATGGCAAGATATACTTCGACGTGACCCGTGTGTTCGATGAGATGTACGATGCAGTCCTGTTTGGTATACTCAACGAGCAGCGGGCCATCTACGATTTCAACCGAGGAGAATCCATTGAACTGCCACAGGGCCAAACGCACGGCACGATGACTCAGATAATGAACTACGCGAAGATGACGGCTACAGCATTAACCCATAAAATTCTGACCAATGCTTAATTCAAACTTCCACAACACTAGCTTCGGTTCCTTCATGAAGGGACTTGCCAAAGATACTCCACACTCGAAGGTTGTCCTTCGGGTGGTGGAGGATGACGAGGACGGATTCGTTTCCGTGTACGCATACAACCAATTCGGAGACTATCTCAACGCTTTCTCCTACATGGACAGGTTCGAGGTAGACGACGACGCGAGCGAGGCAATTAACGAGTATCAACTAGACATCGAAACAACTAAGTAACATGAACGAAGAAAAAGTAATCAACTTCATCCAAGAGCAAATCATGGATGAATGGCGGATGGTCATGAACTATGAAGCCCAACTTAAAAAGCCGGAATGGGAGGGTGACGAAATCATATCGGCTTACGTGGCCAACTCCAAGGACCGCATCGAAATATTGACAATAATCCTTAACAAGTTTGAACAATGATTTACTACAACAGCTATGACGATTGGAAACTATCCAACCCTGACGACGACGGACACTACACCGAAGAAACGAATGTGATTGGAGAGAATGCCTACTTCAAGTATTCAGACGGCAGGCGTTGGGTGTACGGGATGCTAACCAAAAATGGTTGGGACATCCGCATACACAGCTACCACAGAATACCAACGATTGACATCGATGAGTTTGAACCTACGCAAAGTGAGTTCGATGACACGCTGTACAGGGTGCGTATGAACTACACTCAGTTCGTCTACATCGAGCAGGGTGAGTTCATGGAGCGGTACAACACGGCTCGTAATCTTCTAGATAAACTGATGGCCGATGAGACGGGTAATTGATTACATCGTATTTACCCTGATGATGTGGCTCTTAAAAGATATTGACAAATGATTATAGATTATCGCGCAGGTGATGAAATCATCTGCATCCGAGACCACTCTCAAGGAGTCGTCAAGAAGGGAGAAGTATACACCGCGCACGAGTTGAAACGCAACGGGTGCGGGTGTGTACTCCTTGTTGACGTTGGATATACATCTGACAGGCCGTTCACCAAGTGTCCTGCCTGTGGAATGAACGACGAAAAGACCGACAATGTATGGTGGGTCGATGCCCGTTTATTCCGGAGACTACTCACCCGATCTGAGGAGGCTGACCTCGCAGATGTCCTCGCGGAGGTATTCGCAGAGGAGTTAATTAGTCTTAATTAACATGGGAATAGCTGATATCATGGACGTTTTACTATATTTGCAAACTACATGACAAGATTATTCAAAACCAAAGACGGGTATGAAATTATCAAACATTCGCGTGACGTTTATGCAATCATAGGCAAGCACGTGAAGTACATCGGCAAGGTTTCACCCAACTACAAATCGAGCGGGCAACTGCTCAAGAGTATACCAAACGAAATCAAAACAATCTTCTTTAACATCCAACGCAATGACTGAACGAACCTATTGGGTTATCTCGATTAATCCTGACCTTACCGGCAACATCGACACGTTTTATACATATCCTGACGCATGGAACTATTGGCGCAACATGAACCTGACGCCTAATGGGATGATGTATATGCTCATCGAGAATCCTGACGTGGCCGAGCAGTTCTGCAATGAACACAACTTACAATTTATAAACCAAGTAACACAACAATCATGAATTGGAATCTCCAACAACTATGGAATGAATGCGTTTATTCCCAACAGCGTGCGCTTGAGCCACGCGATTATTGCTATGCATCAGAAATCGGTCAGCCACTAGTTGACCGCTACCTGAAGATGAAGGCGGTGACCCCGACCAATCCACCCAACATGAGAAGCCTGCGTAAGTTCGAGGCAGGTAACCTAGTGGAGTGGGTAGTGCGCTACGTTCTAGAGCGTGCAGGAATCATCTTCAACACACAGGAACGTGTCATGGTCGAATACCCCAATATGCTTCGCGTATCAGGACGTATTGACTTCCTAGCCGGTGGCCGCATCAACATCGAGCGTGCCAAGGAGGACATCACATCGTCTCACCTGCCGGAATCTATCCAAGCATCCTCCCTGTACATTGCAGAGAGATTGTATGAGAAGTTCGGTGACAAGGAACTAGAGACAAAGGTTCTTGAAATCAAGTCCTGCTCATCGTTCGTCATGGACATGATGGAGAAGACTGAGAAGCCTATCAAGCACCACCGCCTGCAACTCTTCCACTACATGAAGGGGCTTAACCTCAATGGCGAACTCGTGTACATCTGCAAGGATGACCTGCGTATGATGTGCTTTCAGTATGAGCCTACCGCTGAACTCGAACAGGAATACCTTGCAGACCTTGCGGGTATCACCCAGTACTTCACATCAGATACTCGACCGCCTCTTGAGAACCACATCGTGGTTGAGGATGGCAAGTTCAAGAAGAACTTCGGCATCGAGTATTCAAACTACCTCAAGTTCCTGTACGACTTCGATGAGCCGCGTGACTATGCTGACTCAGTCAAGTCTCAGGTTGCACGTTGGACTCGCGTCATCGCACGCTATGCCAAGGGTGAAAAGATAACCGCCAAGAACGAAGAGGTACGTGCCGAGATTGAGGCCGCCGGATACAACTTCAATCAGATTGTAGAACAAGCCAAGAAGTTTGGCGTAACAGAAGAGGAGGAGGAAGCATGAAACGAGAAACATTCATGAGTTGTTGTAAACGGATGAAGATATCATCCAACAACATAGACGCAGCATACAAACTCAACATCGACCTGCATGAGTTCATGGACGACGAGCATTGGGTGGTGCAACACCTTTGGAACGCCATCCTGACTAAGGAAGGATACGATTGGTTATCATGGTTCATGTATGAGAAGGCGTACCTGTACGAACTCAGAGAAGACATGAAAGCACATGACGAGCATAAGAACGAGATATGCAAAGACCTCGATGGTCTGTACGATTATTTAGTAACCAACAATTATTTTAATACACCAACCAAATGATTATCGAAACACTTTACAACGTAGGGGATATGGTATATTTCCTACACAACAACATGGTAGTTTACCATAACATCTACAAGTTAGACATCGGTGTGTACGAAGGCCACATCAACACATACCTTATCTTCAGGAGCGGAGACGAAATCATCGTCAAGCATCAAGACAATGTGTACCCAACACTAGAAGAAGTAATCCAATCAAAACCACAAGCAGCATGAAAATCCTAGTCCAAAAGAACATCCCGATAGAAACAACACGGGAGACCAAAAGCAAGTACCCATTCCATGAAATGGAAATTGGCGACTCATTCTTCATCAGGTGCGATGCAGAAACCATGACGAGCAAACGATCGACAGTCCTGTCCTCATCCGTGTACTACGGCAAAAGCAGCGGCAAGAAGTTTAAGTCACGCACATATCCCGATGGTTTTAGAATCTGGAGGGTAAAATGAAACACAACGGAGTAATCACACCACAGGGGGCATTGCGAATCTACAATCGCCCCCTCTTCGATGAAGAAGTCAGAGCCATGTCCCGTGAAAAGGACTTGGCTGTGACCATCGAAGTCAAACTGAAGAAGCGATTCCGTTCTGACGTACAGAACGCATACTACTGGGGAGTCGTCGTGGCGATGATAGTGGAAAGGCTCAGGGAGCTTGGCCATGACGTTGACCGCGACCTCACGCATGAGTTTTTGAAGGGAAGGTTTCTCTACTCCGAGCTGACCGACCCGACCACCGGTGAAGTGATGAAAATCCCACGCAAAACGTCGGAACTTGCAACGGAGGAATTTATGGAATACATTGAACACGTCAAGCAGTTTGCTGCCGAGACGTTGGACATCTACATTCCCGACCCAAATGAGCAACTTGAAATATAAAATCATGACAATAGAACTAAAATCAAAAATAATAAACGATAAGTATACCCAATATGTATACGACACTTTTGACATTCAAAATCAAGAAGAGACATCCGTTTCCATACCAATGGATTTAGGTAGTGCCAAAACATTTGATTGGAATATAGGTTTGATATTAGGCGGAAGTGGATCTGGAAAAACTACCATACTTAAAAAATGCGGCCAACTAAAGAAGGTTGAGTTCGATCAATACAAGCCTTTAATAAGCAACTTTGATTGGCTTGAACCAAAAGACGCAACATTGGTGTTGACATCTATGGGCTTGTCTTCTGTGCCTACATGGCTTCGTTCGTTCCATACACTTAGCAATGGTGAACAATACCGAGCCACCTTAGCTTATTTGGTGGCTTCTGCTAAAGATGGCGAAGTAATACTTGTTGACGAATATACATCCGTGGTTGATAGGGATGTTGCAAAGGCCATGAGCTTTGCTTTGCAGAAATATATTCGTAGAGAAAACAAAAGAATCATACTTGCATCTTGCCATTATGATATATTGGAATGGTTAATGCCGGACTGGACTTGCTCACCACAAAAAGGAGGCGCACTCGAAAGGTGCGACTATCTTCGGCAAGGCAGACCACAAATCACATTACAAGTTAGTAGAGTCGAGGTTGAAACTTGGGACCTCTTCAAAAAGCATCATTATCTAACCGAAGAAGTAAATAAAAGTTGCAAGTTTTTATTGTTTGAATGGAATGACAAGCCTATTGGAATAGTGGCAATAATAAATCAACCAAGAAAGGGATGCCCAAATGGATTTGCAATAAGCAGAATTGTAATCATGCCAGACTTTCAAGGAATGGGATTGGGTGTTAAATTATCAGAGTTTTGCGGAGGACTGATTAGAAATATGAGCGGATTATGTTTTATTAAAACCGTAAACCCTGCGCTAGGCGAGTATTTTAACAAAAGCAAAAATTGGAGGCCTACATTAAAAAATGGAAAAGTAGGTAACACTAATGATGATAATGCCAAAAATAGGAAAACAAGATTATCCTATTGTCATGAATACATTGGAGCAAGTATAAGTGGATATGAAGATTTATTATTGCCTATATCCGAAATGAGAAACAAAAACAATCTCACTCTTTTTTAACTCATTCAAAAGAAAAGACAGAGAAAAGAAACAAGTCAAGAAGAAACCTAAAGAGAAGAAAAGAAAAAGCCTCCCCCCGTGAAAAACAAACTACCCCGCCCCACAAAGGGGCAGCTACCCGATCCAACATACTCGCGTATGAAGTTTGCCTCTTGCACCGACAGGGCTGATTCGGATGGTGGGGAACGGGTAAAAAAAAGCCCTCGTCTGGCTGGACCGAGGGCATTTTGATTTGAGATTTTGATTTCTCAATTCCCACATTTCACTGCCAGCCAGACACTGAAATGTGAGAACGCAACAAATGTATGGCGACTGCAACACGGAAGTCAAAAGAAATAATTGCATTAACTACACACGTAAGTTATCTTTGTAACATGAAACAACAAATCCAACAACTAATCGAGTGGCACAAAGCCACTGACACCCCAATTCCAAACAAAATTACTGCGCTTGATGACGAACGTATAACCCTCAGATTCGCTCTGATGGAGGAAGAAAACCTTGAATACATCAGGGCAAGAAGTTATTCGGACATAGCTGACGCTTTGGGTGATATGCTATACGTCCTTGTGGGTACGATCGTGGAGCATGGCCTTCAGGATAAAATAGAGGCCATCTTCGATGAGATACACCGCAGCAACATGACCAAGGTCGTGGATGGCAAGGTAATCAGACGAGACGATGGGAAGATACTTAAGCCGGAGGGATACGAGAAGCCAAACCTTAAACCAATATTGGAGGACGCAATATGAAAAAGCAAACAGCAGTAGAATACTTAATTCAAGAAATAAAAAATGATGTATTTGTGCATAGCAAAAGCACTAAAGAATGGAATCATATATTTCGACAAGCCGAAGCAATGGAGAAGGAGCAGATTAACAAGGCTTGTTATGATGGGTATTATAAAGAGGATGAAAAATACACTTATGAATACTACAACGAAACATACGGAGGTGACAAATGAGTCCAAAACAAAAAGCAAAGCAGCTTATAGATAAGTTTGAATCACATTCTTTCATGGATATAGACATGAGAATAAGCTCTTATGAGTCAGCTAAACAATGTGCTTTGGTAACAGTAGATGAATTAATTGAACATACAGATTGGACAGAAGTAAATTTCTGGCAAGAAGTAAAACAAGAAATACAAAAGCTATGAAAGGAACATTAATGAAAACAGACGATGGTTGGGTGGTAGAATACTTGGTAGATGAAAAGACACCAGTAGGACATAAGTTTTGGAGAGAAACACTTCCACTACATCCCGACTTTATTGAAATGATGGATACTTGCTTTACATCCAAGTTTACACATGAGATAGAGTTTGAGATAGTGAGGTATTGCAAAAAACACAATTCAGACCCATCTAAAAGCTCTGTATGCACATTAGATTGTGGATATGAGGAAGTTTCTTACGCCAAACTAATCCATCATCCCGTTGACACCAACAAAATGATGGAGCATATTGGTGACGTCAACGAAATGGTTAACCATGTTCCTGATGTCGGGAAGATGGTGTCTAATTCTGAGATAGGTAAAAGAAGATGGGATGATTGGGATGAGTTTAACAAGAAGGCTTGTTATCCAGAGGATTATCAAAGTGCATTTGCCGATGGATTTACAAGAGGTGCTAAATGGGTAAATGAAATAGCCAAAGAAACTCTATATACAGAAGAACAAGTTAGGGAAGCTATGAATTGTACTGTTTTATCAGCTAAAGCAAAAGAAAGAGTTATTCAATCACTTAAACAATCTAAACAATGAACAAGATAGAATTTGCAATTAGAGATTGTGAAGAGCATATCAAGAACCTGCAAAACGAAAAGATGATTCTAAATGCGGAACTTGATGCCTTTAAAAAACAACTGGGTATTCTTGAAAGAATTAGAGACAACAAGCACATCCCACATGATGACCAGCATAAGCCTGTAACCCTTGCTACTTCTGTGGATCAGCTTGAGATGCTTAATACAACAACTTCACAAGATGACAGATGGACGTTAACTACAAAAAATGAAGGAAGTGACAAATGAGCGATAAACCAACATTAGAAAATTGTTCATTTACATTCGTTCAAGAAGGGAACTGTAACGGGACAACAGATAAGTATGAAGAACTAACAATAGAGTGTGAATCATCACTTGGAATTGACAATGATAACGGGTGCTACTATGTCTTAAAAACTGAAACAGGATGGAGCATAGACAATGTTAATGACTTACAAGAATTATTGGATAGGATTAACCGAGTAATTAAAGAAGGTGACAAATGAAAAATGTACGCATAGTTAAACGAACAATGCCAGACGGAAGGGTCTACTACTTCTACCAAATAGAAAAGAAGTTCCTATGGAAGCGTTGGTGGGCTGACTATTACGACGCATGGTATAATACAAGAGACCTGTTCCATACATTAGAAGAAGCAGAAGAACACTTATGGTATGTACAAGAAATTAAACCAATTGACGAAATAATAGAAACACATGAAAGCAATACTTGAATTCAACCTTCCTGACGATCAGGAATACTGGGACATGGCAGTCAAATCCCGCGAGATGGCCTACGCGCTCAACGACATCAGAAACTACCTCAGGGGTAGGGTAAAGTACGAAGAGATGCCTGCTGAAAAGTGGGAGACCTGCGATGAGATTTACCAAGAGTTTTTCAGATTACTTGAACAAAATAATATAAAGCTATGATAAAGATTTCAGACAAGCCATCCAAGAAGGTGGAACACTTTACCGGAACGATAACAATGGCCTTTCCGGGGTTCGAAAACAAGATTTGGAACTTTACGGTGTTGCGTACAACGAATGGATCAACTACTTTTGCTGTACAGGCAGACTATGAGCAATTCAAACAATACGTCGAAGAGGATGAGGCAATTGATTACTTTGCTTCGATACTCGAAGAGACCGTCAAGGCAAACTTGGCTAAAGAACAGGCAGAGTGGAAGCCTACCGAAAAATAAGATAGCTTATGAAGGCGAGGAATAAGAAGTGCAGAATCTGTAGACAGGAGTTTATCCCCAAATACAGCACGATGCAGGCAACGTGTGAGAACATCGAATGCATGATTGCTTACTCCTCCAAGCAGAAGGATAGGAAGGTTAAACGAGAACTGAAAGAGATCAAGGAACGTAACAAGTCCGTGTCTCAGTGGAGGAAAGAACTCCAGCAGGTGTTTAACCAATTCATTAGGCTTCGAGACCAAGGGAGGGGGTGTATATCCTGCGGGAAGAAGCTACAGGGGAAGTACGATGCCGGCCACTATTTTAGTGTCGGCTCGTACCCCAACCTGAGGTTTCATGAGGACAACGTACACGGCCAGTGTGTAGAGTGTAACCAACACAAGCACGGTAACCTGATCGAGTACGGCATCCGGATTGAAAGGCGAATAGGCAAGAACGCATTAGAGGAATTACACTCCCTGAGGAATGACCGCCTGAGCCTTCCTCTTGATAAGATAAAAGAGTTGATATACCACTACAAGGACAAAGTAAAAGAGATAAAAAAATGATAGATCCACCAACTTGGGAAGACCTAGGTTACGCTAATTTTGAATAATGGACAAGACCAAGAACATATATACCTTAATCATCCTTGCACTGAGTGTTGTGATCCTGTTCGGAGTATTCTTCATGGTATTCCGGATGGGAATCCTTCACACGAGTTCAGAGAATGAAACCGTGGCCATAGAAAGGCTGCATGAAATCAACGAGAAGTACATCGCGCAGATGGACTCTAACCTCATCATCGTAACGCAAACCAAGGCAGCCCTTGACTCGTTCATGGTGCAGGACGAGCAGCAGTTTCTGATTGAACAGGAGCGCATAGAGAAAGCACAAAAAATTGTTTCACGAATACCCCGTATGTCAAATGACTCGCTCAAAACTTTATACGTTAACTCTTGGAATTATCTTCTCAATGAGTATCGTACTGGACGCTTGCGCCCAGCCAACTAACGCCCCTCAGATGCCTCGTGAGGCTCAGGAAGTGATCTCTGCCGCTGCGGAGACTATCAGGCAAGATAAGATGACCATCGAATCACGCTCACAGCGTATTCAAATGATGAAGGATCAAATCGAAGCCGCACAGATAGCCCTTGATTTGGCCATCAAAAATGGCGACCTATGCGAGGAGGTTCGTCAGAACCAGTTGGCAGAGATTCGCTTCCTGAAAACTCAGTACACGGACATGAAGAAGGAGATGAAGAAGGAGCGTAGAAGAAAAATATTTTGGAAATGTACATCGATAGCCCTTCTTGGTTTTTCGGTGTATTCATTGTTGTTATAGTTGTTATTGTTGGTTAAGGGCAATCAAACGTGGTTGCCCTTTTCTTTTTGAAAAAAATTGCGTAAATTCGCCACGCATATCAAGTTAATAAATCAAATCTAATAAAAATGTCAAACGTACAAAAGGCACTAGAAATTCTAGACTTACCAGAGGAGTTCGCTCAGTATGACGGACAAATCAAGACTCGTACCCAGCGTCAGGCTTGGATCTACGAGGTAACAGACATCTCATCGTCGCCAACCCGTGTGTACTACACGATTGGATACGACAACGACAAGACCGACGCGTTCGGTATGTACCCACTCAACTACCTCGCTAACTCAATCCACCACATGGGATTTGTTTACGAAGGGACAGACGAGCAGGGAGTAGCTACCCTAACCAAGCCCGGTAAATTCGTTAAGCACGAAGCACCAAGCGGACTTGCCGGACAGAACGTGTACTACGTGTGGACTCAAATCAAGGCCAGTGAACAGGGTGTCGACTATATGTTCGAGCCATACGAGACCACATGGCAGGGCGTAGCAGACGACATGAAGGACCCAATGATCCGCATAGGATATAAGGCCCGTCTTGTGAAGAAGGGAGCAGATGGCAAGCCATACGTTGCTTGGACATCCAAGTACGCCATCAACCCTAAGCGCCGCATCCGCCGTGCTGAGTTCCTTCAGATGATTGGAATCACCTTGGAAGAGTTCATGCACAAGACTCGTTGGTCTTGGAGCCGCGTTGCTACCAATCCAGAGACCCACATCAACAACATCTCAATGGACATCGAGCAGATTGGAAACGATCAAATCAAGAGCGTGTTCTACATCAACGGAGTGGACGCTCAGACGTTCAACTACAAGACCCTTATAAACTCGTTTGATAAGACCTACGATGGATATATGTGGATGTACCGTCTCAACAATGGCCCCGGTGCGATTACGACCGACAACGTGTACGGAAGCACACTGAACATTGCAATTAATCCTCAGGCTGACTCAACCATCAAGGTTGCCTCAGGCGCGGTGAATACTTGGGATAATAACACAAAGACTCTGACGTATAATCCTGACCTAACTTACGATGCTCAGGTTATCGCTTACGCTGAGTTCCTCCCTGCACAGGGCAAGAACGAAAACGTGGGCCGTACCTACAGCCTCGAAACGCACGAAGAGACTTTGTTCTAGTGTTTTTGATGTATAGATTGCAAACTGGGGGCCTTGCGCCCCCTTTTTGTTATCTGAACCTCTCAGACTTCTTCCACCTTGTGATGTGGGTGTTCTTGGATAAGGGCCGGATCTTCACGTAGACCCCGTCCCGTGACCGAGAATCGCGCATCCCTTGCTCGTTGGTGTTACCCTCTATCGTGCGGATTGAATGCTCTCCTATGCGGTCTACGATGCCGGTGTGTCCGATTCCTTTGAACCTTGAGTTTCTAAAGTTTTGGTATGTGTATGTGGCAACAAGGACATCGCCATCATTAAAGCTCTTATAAAACTTTCCATCGGTGAAGATTACGTCTTTCTTGTTGTATGCGGTAGGAGACCAGCCTGTTATGGTGTTCTCGATTCCGCACTCGAACAGCATGGCCTTAACGAAAAAAGCGCACCAAGCCGAGCCAGCACGCCATCCTTGCTTATATAGTAATACTTGTAGTTCTTTATCAGTAAAGCCTTGGTTGTTGCCCCCCTTCTCTTTTACTCCGACAAATGAGGCGGCAGTGGCGCGGACACAGTAACCGTCATTATCAGCCACAGTATAAACAGGAAGCATAAGAACAACCCAAAGTAAACACAGACGTATAAAGTTATTCTTTGCCATGGCGTGGAAGCGTATTCTATTTCTCCCTTGGCGTACTTCGAGTAGAAGTAGTTCTGTAGCGTTCTAAAGTTAAAGAACCCACCAAGGAACACCACAAAGTTACCAAAAATCATGATAAGTGCGGCAAGAATTACCTGCTGAATGTACTCGATTGAGATGAGTCCGTCGCCGAAATACTCAGCGCTGTAGGATCCGGCGAGAAGGAAAAGGAAGAACGCGACTGGGATAGACCACAGGCCGTCGAAGAGTTGGAGTTTGCGTAGTATCTTTTTCATTATTCTAGATTTGTTATTTCAGCATATTCTATTTGGGGAATATCAATAATTGAATCAGTAAAGACGGTTACATCCTGATCATTATTAATTGCTTTTGCTTGTTCAAAAACAATTGCCTTTGTTTCAATAAGATTGTCATCAAAAAGCAATGGGTCGCAAGAGTTTGGGGCAGATACCAAACAGGTTTTACCCGCGAAATCATTAAATTGTATTTGATAAATATAGTATCTCATCTTACTAAGTTAAATGCCGCTCCGTAATAATCCGCTCTAAAATCTTTGGCTGTTGTCCCAACAGTGGAGGCTATACCAAATGAAAGGTTACCCCCATAAGCACTTGCTGTTCCAACAAACTTTGATGAAACTTGGTAAGTTATTCCATCGGTAGAGTAAAAATAAACAGCATCTCTAATGTTTGCTCCACCAGGTTTATATATTCCAAGTATAACAAATGAAGTTCCCGCAACCAATGGACTTGAGACCGTAGATACTGTTCCGGCTACATTTGAAGTTCTATTATCCCAATTGGCATTAGCACTTCCATTATAGTACCATGTATATCCAACAGTAGTTTGTGTTGTATTCAACACTGTTCCACCACCGTGCATTCCAAACATAGCCTGAAAATCTTGAGCGCCTGTTCCAAGTTGAAACAATTGAAATCTTCCAACAACTAAGTATGGGAAAGTAGAGTTAACTGCAAATGAGTTATTTCCCCCTAGTCTTCTAGTCTGTGTTCCCATGAACACAAATCCTGCTGCTGAAGTCCCTGTTTGAAGGCTATATGATCCAAACGCATCTCCTTCTGCCCTTGTAAGTGAGCCAGTACCTGAACTCACTACACCTGCTGCTCCTATACCTACAGCATTACCTCCCGTACCCGTTGATGATGCAGAGGTGCAATCATCAAAGAAATCCAATCCCATTGGAGTACTCAATGCCATTTGATTCCAATATGTTCCATCATAAATAAAGGTCACACTTCTTGTTGGCATGAGCATATACGCCATGCTATTGTACGTTCGGAACCTATTTGCTACTGTTGATGAAGGCGACAAGTTCTCTATGATGATGAGGTTGTTTGCCGTGGAAGCGTTTACAATAGTTACAATCCTTCCAGCGCTTGGACTTGCGAGTCCACCAAGACTCATCATGTAGTTTGTATTCGTAGAATCTATACGAATTACTTTAACGCGATCAGATGTGCCGGGCCATCCTGTTGGCGCATAATTATCTTCCCTTGCGTTGCTTGTAGATACGGATATTTGACCTAAATCATTAAGCGCATAGTTAGGAATGTTTAATGTATTACCGCTCAATGTAGCATCGCTTGATGTCCCAGTGACTGTCAACGACGTAATCCTATTTGTATACGCCGTATTGAAGTTGGTCCAGTCCGAACTACTCAATGCACCGCGATTAGAGGCACTTGCAGTTGGTAAGTTAAATGTTTGTGTGTTTCCACTTGATGTTATATCAAAATCAGTTCCACTCGTTCCTACGGCAAGTGTTTGTACTGCTCCTGTTTGAATATTTCCTGATTTGCCTAACCCTGTAATGCCTGTCCCCGCTAAGATGCCTGCTTGTTGAGTTACAGTAAATATTGCAGAAGCTGTTGATGGTGGAGGACTACCTGCGGCGATAAATGGCATCGTTATCTGAGTGCTTGTTGCACTCCACACTAACTCATAATAATCACCCCCAACAACATCAAGCAAGTAATTCCAAGATGGCAACACGTGTCCGTTAACACCCCCGTGCTTTGCTACTACTGCCACAAATCCTGCTGATCCTACTACATCAACTCCATTCTTTCTAAGCCATATTGTTACGTCATGCTCTTGAGTGTCACTGTTTTCAAGCTGAACACTAAACTGCAAGTTATATATCCCTGTGTTTGCAAACGTGATACGGGAATCGCTTACAACGGTTACCCCGTTGCTTAAATCCATTGTACGGAATTTAATAGGATAACCAGTATTGATTACGGCAATAGTCTGAGTTAATACATCTTGATACATTGCATAGTATCCACTTGCAGGAGGTGTTGTATTAGTCCCCCATCTCAATCCGGTAGGAGTTGAGCTATCCGCAAGCAACACCTGGGTATCTAGACCTACAGGAAGCCTTGCGTCTGCCGTGTCGTATGTGTAAAGGTCGCCCTTGGTTGTGAGGGGGGATGTGCCGCCTGCATCTTGAAACTCAACCTCACCTGTTGCGGCGTCCATCAATGTTAAGACTTGTCCAGCTGTTGCTGCACCTGTCTGAACATTAGGAGTAACAGTTTTTATTCCGTCTGTATCTATGCTTATATTGTAAGTCTCAGGGGATATGGACACATTGCTATATGACAAGGTTATAGACGATACCGTCGCCTCAATGCCGCTACCAAAGCCCGATGAATTGGAAAATCCAAGACCAGCACTTAATGTTTGTACTATTACATCCGCCTTATCGCCATTTGGCTCCTCGTGTTTAATTAAAGCTGATCCATTAGCAGCGTATAATTGAGATAATAGACCCGGAGTGGATGTGCTTTCTGACGTTAAGCTAATTTTAGAGTTTGCGCCGACAGTGAAATTATTCATTTCAGCAAACGTCATACTGTGCAAATTTGATGCGCCATCAACAGTTGTGCTGTTAACAAGCGGCCCGCCCAATTGGAAGTTGTCCGTTGGGTTTTCTGTGAGACCGTTGTTGACGGTGTAAGTATTTCCGCTGCCGCCTTCTCCAACAAAAACGTTACCCAAATTATCTACATTAAGAACACCTACAGATGCACCCGCATTGTATGTCGTCCCATTAATAACCCACGACTGATATGCAGTTGAACTGTTATAGTCATTAAGCCTTACTCTTTTTGAAAAACTATGTAGTGAATTAATATCGTCCAGTATATATGTTGTTCCGTTGGCATAAGAAGTAATGTCACCCAAAGAAACCGCACCACTAGGATCCCCAAATTCAACTCTAAAAAATGGCTTATCAAAACCAGCGCTGGCTGATGTTAATTGCCCCAATATTTCAGCCTTTTGACCTATATTGTTTATGACAAACTTAGTTCCTAAATTGTAATTATCAATGTCTCCGAATCCCCATGATGCCGAACCTGAATGGTCAATATAAAAATTTCTATTACCATTCCATAAGATCTTTGATTGAGAATTGTTTATCTCTAAATAATTAGTAAGAAAAAAACCAGATGTATCGTCAATATCTCCAATTCTAACAAGACCGGATTCAAGATGCAACATTTTCTTACCCGTTGTGGCAAGGACATCTAAAGTGTATGCTGTATTAAGATTAATTTCAGTATTACGAACAAGCGGTCCGCCCAATTGGAAATTATTTGGATCAGACGTAGGGACGGTTTGCGGCTCAAGACCGTTGTTTACGGTGTATGTTTCTCCTGGGCCGCCTTCCGCCGTCAACTCACCAGTTGCACTCAAGGTAAGTCCATCACCAATGGTAATCTGCTGGAACTCCCCTTCATTAGGAGAATATCTTCCCACGAGGAACCCACTGTCCATTATAGATGTGACAGTTCCTGTGGTTTCAATCGGGTTTGGAGACGTAGTCAAAAGTCCCGTTGCGGTTACCTCTGTAACGGTTCCGCCTCCGACTATGGTCTTCTTCCACACAAGACCTGTGTTGTCTACAACAAGTGCGTAAGTGGGGGCGCTGTTAACAAACGTGCCGCTGCCATACTCGTTCAAGGTCAACTGACCAGTGCCGCTCACCTCCAACTTATTAGCAAGAGTGCCAGTGTTTATCAGTTGGAGTTGAAACTTGGACTGCTCAGTATTGTTGGTAAAGTTTGTTATCTCGGTCGTCAGTCGGCTGGCAACAAACGAAGAGTTCGCCACAGTCGGGTCATTGTTCCTGAACTGATAGTCGATGGTTGACTTGGCCAGGGCCGGATCGCCCGTGTAGTTCAAACGAAGCAGTGTATCGTTGGCCGATGAATAATCACCCTCCAAGGTCAGCTGAAGCGTGGGTTGAATAAGGTCCTGGTCGGCTACAATCTCTACAGATGGGTTGGGCCTTGTGCCTGATCCGTAGTCTTGAAACGTGGCAACACCCCCGTTACCCAAGTTGGCAACACCAAAGGGCTGCTGTGTGTCTTGACTAGCCGAACCCGACACGCCAAGAGCATACTCATTTGCTCCGTTGGTTGTAGTAATTGTTGTGTTTTCAATTAAAACTCCACCAAGGTGGAACACATTTGGATCGGCAGGGCTTTCCTTTGTATGAAGGCCATTCTCTACTGTGTATACAGGCAATGTAGCAAGTTCACCAAGACCGTTGATGTATTCCGTAGCCAAACCTTCAACAGTCACTGTGAATGTTCCATTTTCAGTCAATGGATTTGGATCGCTTACGGTGAACGCAGGAGGCATTATGAGTTCAATAGAACTTATTGTACCTGTTCCCGCCTCCACGTACTCGACGTGTCCTGCGGACGTCTTGGCAAGCACCCACCCCGTGCCAGCGGTGGCGTAGTTAGGGGTTATGATGTCGATGTATCCATTTGTAACAAGGATCTGCTGCGATCCAGCGTTAAGTGATGTCCCCGTCGAATTGGCAAGTATGTTACCGCCCGGTGCATCGATGAGAAACGACGCGTTGTTATCAAACACAAAGTTGTATCCCGCCCCATCTACCGTGTTATCCTTGTCAAGGACAGAACTTATATCCAAGGTGTCCTGCCATCCCTGAACCAGCGATCCACCAACACTCGTAAAGTCTATACAAAACTCTGTACCCTCAACAAATGGAACGCCCTGAGCATTCAACTCGATGGCTGTAAATCCCGCAGCTCCCCCCAAGTCAGTATATCCCGAAAGTTGAAGTACCGCGTATATCGTGGGATCTGTTTTGCTGAATATAAAAACCCAAGACCCATCCTGAACGATGGGAAAGAAACTCGTGAAATCTTGGTTGTTACCAGTTATATTGTTAAATCGAATTAGTCCGGGGCTTCCAGAAGTGTAATCAAATTCACCAACAATCCCACTTCCGCCTTCTCCACCATAGGTGTACTGAATAGAACACTCAGGCATGGCGTCTCCACATTCGCAACACCCCTTAAACACCGACGTTACAAGTAGCCTGTAAATCTCAATAGTCTTGGCCTGTACTACGTCCGCTGGGTCATTGAAGTTCAATGCCGTAAATGCATTGCCTCCTACCTCGGTAACAGTGTAAACGGTGAATGTAAACGCTTCGCCGGCTACTTGCGAAATAGTTATAGAATCGTATCGATAGGAAATGTAAGTCGGACTCTGCGGGAGAATCTGACTCATTGCACGGATATAGTCAGTCCCATTCAGGAACGACACTACATCGTTACCCTCTACCTGTATTTTGGTAATTATGGGATTGCTAGTGCTGTCAATCCGCTGTCTAATTGATGTCGATGCTGTAGCCATTATTTACATTCTTCTTCAGTCGCGAAGGTACAAAATTCGTCGAGACTTTTGTACATTTTCGCATACTTAGAAGAGGAGAACTTATCACGCCACTCCATCTTGACCCGCGCCCACTCTGGACCGGTTCGTACAGGCAGCGCCCGCTTTTCTTGCTTAGCGCCTAAAAAGATAAAATCGATCACAGACTTCTTGCTAGGACGCCCGCCGTTCTTGCGTTTGTTCTCTATCATCACTTTTACTTCATCGAGCTTTTCGTGGTTCGCTTCCTCCAGGAGTTCCACCATCTGACGAAGAGATATGCAAGAATCGAGCTTACCACGCGTTATCGAAACTTTTTCGCGAACGATCGGATCGCTGTCAAGAAATTTGATATCAAACCCAAGTTCACGCATAGCGAAGGTAAGGGAGAGAATGTCGGCCTTGATTTGCGCCGTTCCCCGGTTGGGAACCGAGGGGTAAATTGCGGAATGGGAGTCTGTGCGTTTGTTGTCATCTATCCATATTGATGTGGTACTAATTGCATAATCCCCAAGGCCGCGCTCAACCATAATGCTTGCGCTTGGGAAATTATACATTAGCTGGTTAATTAGTACTCTATATTCACCTAATTCATGCGGGGTGGGATCCGCTAATTTCAATTCTATCATAACTTCGTTTGTTGTGCAAATATAAAAGAAATCCCCAGACCGTTGCCTGGGGAACCCTAATACTTAAACATTATTATATCACCAAAACCGAGGCAAATATATACTCAAGATGCCTTTATGCAAAATTATTTTGCATTAATTAATAAATGTCATATATTTGCCCTGCAAGTTCGCGCACATCAGTGCAGTCGGGAGACGAGAACTTTGAGGGCGGGCTGATCACCGCCCTCTGTGTTTTCAGAAGGTATACAATTACAGAAGGGAGAAATTACTTTTGGTAGCGCTTGTTCTTGGCCTTCTTGTAGTGGCCGTAAAGAACAACGACAGAGACAGTACACGCAAGAATAAGGGACGATATTCGGAAGGCCCATTCGGCCTGCTCTTGCCATGATAAGACAGCGGCAAAGGTTGTTAATAAAACTGAACCTATTCCATCTACATATCCGTGTCCTGTCATATCCGTGTGATTGATATCATGATGCATTGCGCTTACAAATATATGTTATTTTGATTCTTCTATCTTAGCTTTTTTCTCTTTTTCTTTCTGTTCTTTGGTCTTGTAGGTAGACACGCCTCCTCCGAGGAATGCGTATGCTGTCAAGAAACCAGAAACCGTTTCAGGTTGATCTTCCCAAAGCTCATTAACAGTGCCTATGTACATAGGATAAAGGCTACCAGCAAGCTCTTCCGATAACAAAAACTCTTCGCCATACAACGTTCCTTTACCCTCTTTATCGACTTTCTGTTGCGCCCACTTAACAGCAAGTGCGGCAGTAGGTGCAAGTTTGTTTTGAACTAACTGAGCCGCTAACTCAGACCTGGTAGGAGTAAACATTCCCTGACCGAGTTTCTTAGTTTCACCCCCCTTGGTAATCGCATTCATAATCATGCGAGCCTGGAATACGACCATCTGTTGTTTACCCGCCCATGGGTCTATACGGGTATTGCCAAGGCGAATCTTCATGAAGTCTGAGCTGTACGGATCCAAAGAAACCTCTGTCTCTTCATCGTCATCGTCATTAAACTTAGCAGCCATGAGTGCAACCATGGAACCTGTAACGGCCATATAGGTCATGAAGTCGGCCATGGCCATCTTCTGGGCTACCGATGGCTTGTAAGTTCCCTTCTGTCCCATCTTACCGAAGTGATAAAAAGCAAATGGAGTCATGGTCTTGAGGACAGACGCCCAGTTGCGAGGAGAGAAGAACACGGTAGAAAGCACCTTTGAAGCCTTGCCCTCAAGTGGACCTAGAGACGCCCTACCAGTAAGGGTGTTGATTACGTCAGCAACATTCTTGTACTCCTCTGTGTTGTCATTGAAATTCTTTCCCTCCATCTCCAACTTCTTCATTCCGTCCAAGTAACGGAGGATACGAATGGTATTCATGTAACCAACCGTAGCCCTTTCCAGTGCCTTGAATACATTGAGCTGTTTCCACTTTTCATAAGCCTGACCACCCATCAACTTGACTGGCCATCCGGCGTAGTCCCACATGAAGTTTACCCATCCACCCAAGAACTGTTCTTCCTGTGCATTCAACCTAGCATCGAACTCAGACAAAGCAAGTTTTGACTTCTTCATTTGCTCGTAGTATGGCTGAGTCTTAATGAAGTCACCCCATTCTTTCGCCTTCTTCTCGCTAGCAAAGTGTTGTATCGCCTTGTAGAATGCTCTAGCGGCGTTGATAGGATGAGACAACGTTTGGATACCACCTTGGATAAGCAAGAACGAAATTTCACCCGTCGCCATAAGTGCGCGTGGGATGTTCCATATCTCAAGCAATGCATCTCGGAATTTCTCGAACTTGGTTCTGTTCTCAAGCTCCATCTTGTACATCTCGGTATCAAACTCGTCCTGCAAGTTCTGCTTTTGTACACGCAGCTTGGCGAGTTCCTCATCTTCAATCAGTGGAGTTGGTTTCTTCTTGGAGAAGTTACCAGTATTAAGTCTTTCTTGAAGTTCCTCGATTCTCTTGGCCGCACGTTGCTTGGCCTGATCCAATCTCTTGGCGTTCTTGATGCCGCTAGACTCTAACAGATTTTCAACCTGCTTAATCAAATCCTTTTCCTCCTGCGTCTTCTTAGCCTTTTTCTTAGGATCAGTCTCGGATGCGATGCCAGCCTGTAGGTCCTCGATCTTTGATGTGAGTTTACCAATACGCTTTAGGGCATTGATTTCGGCTTGAATGTCATCCGAAGTCTTGGTGACTTCCTTGCCGTAACCAGTAATAGCATCACGGATTTCGCGGTCCGTGGCGTTGGGATACTTGTCAGACAGCATGGTCTTTACAGCAGCCACAAGGTCGTCCATGTTATCGATACCCGACTCCACAAAGCTGCGGATCATGCCCGATGGGATCTGGATTTCTCCCGGAGTTTCCTCAGAGAACACGCCCTCCACCTGTGCGCGAACGGCATCCTTGTCTGCGCTATTGAGTTTCTTGTACCAGTCCTCCTGCTCAACGGCATTCATCATGGCTGCAATACCATCAGCGATCTTACCGGTTGCCTCAATAGCCTTTGCACCCACCTCAACAAGGTCATTCCACGATAATCCCTGAGTCTTTACCTCAATTACGTTACCGTTGGCATCCTTGAATTGGATGGGCTTTGTCTTTAACTTCTTGCGAAAGTCATCGGCTACAGCCTTGGCTTTCTTTGTATATGTGGTTTTGGCCGTCTGTTTTTGCTTGACGCTCGTTACAATCTCGGCAATAATGCCGTCTTCTTCTGCTTTTTTAGCACGAGCCTCTGCCTCCTTAATCTTCTTGTTCAGTTCCTTGATTTTCTCATCAAGGCTGCGGAACTTTTTCTCAACTTCCTCAGGTATAAATCCTGAGTTTTTATCCTTATACTCTTGTATCTTCTTCTCAGCAGAGTAACCAAACTTAGAGTTGCGATAGATGTCATCCAATGAAGATATGAATCGACCAGCACTTCTTGCCTTCCGGTCAAACTCATTGAACAACTGCTGCTGCAACTCAACCAAGTCAGCCATTTCCTGATCGGTCTCGGCAAACTCCATGTCCGTTTCCAACTGATCAATAAGCTCTGCGAATACATACGCTCCAGCACCGTCGTCCATCAAATTAATTCTCACCGATTGCAGCGCGGCATCAAAGCCAACATCATCGATAAACTTCTGAGCAGCTACCCTTGCATCTGTTCTGTTTTCTACATCGTAGGTCAATCCGTACTTCTCAATGGCCTTCTTAGCAGCCTCCACATCCAATCCCTTCACAGCCCTACCAAACAAAGCCTTGCGGCGTGTCTTTGGTTTTTCCTCTTCGGCTTCTTTTGCCCCGGCAATTTCGCCTTTGAGAGCATTGGCGTTCAACATGCCATCGGCAATGAAATTCTCCAACGCCCCGTCATAGAGCATCTCCATGTACTCCTCAAAGGTCATCTCCTTTGGAGTAGCATTCTTAGAAGTTTTGATTGTTACCTTACAAGGGTTGGCCATTAGAACAGTTTTTTCTCAAGCAATAACATTTCGAATTTGTCACCTTTCACGCCCTCAAGCATATTGAGTTTGTCGCTGTATTCTGCAACCGACTTGGTTTGAATACCACGGAACTCCTGCAAGAAGTCAAATGTGCATACATCCTTTGCTTCAAAAATTTTCCTCGACGTATCCTCGTACTTCTCGTACAACTCGTACTCAATTTTGTACGCCTCTTCAATCACTTCCAACAATCCTGAGAACTCAATCTGTGGCTTAGGAATAGAAGGAAGTGGTACGCTTATGTTCCAATCTACCAAGTACTTTTCAATCTTACCAGCGTGAACGAGTTCGTCGGCAGACTCAGCCGCAAAAAACTCAGCAGCCTTGAAGTAGCCTACGTTCTGACACCAGTTGCTAGCGGCACGATAGAAGTAAAAGGCATCCATCTCATCGAGATGACGCGGAACCAAGAGGTCTACAATGTTCTTTTCTAACTTATTGGGTTTCATGTCTTATTACGGGCAACCGTCGGTTTTATCTGTTATCACACCTGCGTTTTGCAGTTGCTTATTAATGTCGCTAATATTTTTGTAAATATACTTCAGTTTTGGGTCGCGATCCAAAATTTCGTCTATAGCAGCACGGGCAGTTGCACGTTCAGCGCGGTCTCCGTCTTTGAGCTTATAGTAGTTATCAACGATGCTTGCAATCTGTTCTCCAACCGGTGTAGTCGCCTTTGGCTCACTTGCCGTAGCACCAAACTCGTCTTGAAGGATTTCATTCAGCTGCTGCTTCTGGGCAGGACTCAAATCACCGTACCAGTCCTGGTTTGAGATGTTCTCGTCAACGGCCTGCTGTGGATCCATGCCCTCTGCAATCGCTGCTTCAACTGCGTCTACCCCATCTTCTACAGCCTGTCTGATTTGGGCAGGAGTGCGCTTCATCATTGATGGCTGGCCGGTTGGCTTTGTAACCAGAGCTAATACCTCGTCCCTACGCTTAACTGATTGATCATAAAAATCATTTCCAGGCTCTCTAAAGGCGGGATTCATTTTTTTGACCCTAGCTTCAAATGTGTCATTGATGAGTTTGATTTTCTCTTCAGCAGACATATTCATAATCTGAACAACATTGGCCTTGGTGTATGGTCCGAATTTATTCAGGAATTTAGAAGCATAGGCAGCAATTTCCCTGTCATTCTTTGTTCCAAAGTCCTCTCGCTTAGTTAAAGCGATCATTTTTTTCTCTCCCCACTTTCTATCAATCTCTTCTTTTGAAACAATCTTTGGAAGTCTACCCTCAGACAAATCCTTGGCAATCTCAGCAAGCTCTTGGGCTGTGAATTTGCGTGGGTTCTTACCGTCTGATCCGGTCTTGATGTTCTCGAATGTATCAAGGTCAAACAATGATTCCTGTCCAGACAATTCACCAAACTTCAAGGCCACATCACGGTACTCCCTTGGGATCACGATGTTCAAGTCGTAAGAAACCTCTGGACGATCGGGGAACTTGTAAAGTCCAATCTTGAATATGTCGCTGGAAATATTCTCCTCATTATCCTTTAAAAACTCAAACAAGCCCTCGGCAGTAACCTCATCCTGGGCCACGTTCAATGAACCGGCAGGAACCACAAGACCTCCATCTTCGTAGGTTGTACCATCGAGGTTGAGCGTTGCCCCATCCTCCGATGTTGCAGCCTTGATACGGTCAATCGTCTCTCCTACGTTACCTGCGAACTCTTTAGATGTTCTTGGAATGCCCTTAGAAGCCTGTCCTTTTTTCTTGCCACCGAACAACAGTACGCGCACACGGGCCGCGTCTTCTTGCATATTCTTAGGAAGAACCTTGACCATCATGTCGTACTCTTCCGGAGTGATGTCGCGCTTGAATTCGTTGTCTTCGTACTTGTTTTCAGTAACCTGACCATTCATGTAAACGCTGTCAGCAAGCTGGTATTCCTTGCTTGAGAACTTCTTCTTAGAAGACATGATATCACGCACCTCGGAGGCGATAGACTCAAGCTCTTGCTTGGCCTGTTCACTCTGTTGGCTTGGGAACGGAATACGCTCCATGCCCTTCTCGGCGTTCGATGTGAATGACTCTGGTTTCTCCTTTGTTGGCTTGAGTGGAACAAGGGCGTCTGCACGGAACTCAGGGACTTCTCCTGCTGGGGCGCCGGTTCTACTATATGACCACTCTCCAACAATCATCTGGTATCCATCATTCTTGGCCATGTCTGCGATTTCTCGTTTTACAGCATAACTACGGAATGGTGTGTTTTGAGGAATGTTTGATTCCGCTTTTTCACTATACCCATTTGGATCAGAATCGATAGGGTAAACTTTGTCTTTAGGAACACGAATTGCGTATTTTTCTCCTCCAACCATTGTTTCTCCATCTTCTGGACGAGTATAGTAAGATGCTACACCATATTGAAGACCCTTTTCTTTTCTTGAAGTTCTGAGTGAAAAATATCTTGTGCTATCTATTCCTTTTTGTATAGATTCTTTTGGGGCTGACGATACGTGGAAGAATACATAGTCATTCTTGTCTTCGGTCAAGCCGCTTTCGTAGTACGTATCCTTGACCAGGTTGCTGCCGCGCTTGATGTCTTTGGATGGTTGAACTGTAGGTTTAGATTCTTCATCTATATCTACCTCATCTATGGTTTCTCCCTGTTCAGATTCTTTAATTGCATAGTTGAATGAATTGCCTGCATTCTTCCACTTTTCGAAGGTTTTGTTAGCAGCATCCTCATAACTTATACCTTGAATAGGCTTGGTGACACCAAGTTTTTTGTATAGATTTTTCTCAAAGTACCACAAAATAGCTTGAATGTCAGCTATTGTAACATTTACTCCAGACCTCTTTAATTTCTTTTGAGTCTCAATAAATGCATCATACATAAATTGACGATCCTTGGCTCCGAATGGAGCGTCATTCAATTCTACATACAACTTTTTATACAGTGTGTTCGCAGCTTTTTCTGCCGGAGTACCTTTCTTATATCCCCTGTCTTCATAGGTATCGTGATCCTGAACAATCCTAGCCAATACTTCTTCTTCTGAAGCATCTTTCAATCCAGCAATTTCGCGATATCTATCTATACCAAGAGCTTCTCCTTTTTTATTATAACCTCTTGTTATCTGAGGGATAAGAGTACCTCGGTATCTGTTGAATGTTCTAGACCACCATCTGTCAAGAGTTGGATACTGCTCCATGCCACTTAAATTGGCGTAGAACATTCCGAGCTTAGGTCCGAAAATTGAAGCGGCCAAAGGAACCTTAAACGAAGCAGGCCATTGTGTATCAAGTTTCTCAAGCCCCTGAGCCTTTCTTTGTTGATTCAAATCTGATATAGATCCTACGGTCAACAGTTCTTTTTTAATTGCTTGAATGTCTCCATCGTATTTATCAAGCAATTCTTGTATGTTTCTGAAATTGACGATGTAAGACTCAGCACGTTGAGCCTTTGCTGTGGTAGGCATTTTACCAGTTTCCTTATAATTTTTATAAGCCAAACTTGCCTGTTGGAAATTTTGCATAACCTCAGTTCCATCTGAAGTTATAGCTACCAACATGGTAAACAAATCCCTTGCATTTTGATCATCTTTCATTTCCGGAAAGACTGCTGCCATAGCATCAAGTCCTTTCTGAAACTTCTCTCCATACCATCCCTTACCACTGTTTTCACCAAACTCTTCTACAAAGAATCTAACCTCATCAGCCATGAATGAAGATATGGCCTTTAATGCTTTTTCGGATCTATCATCCCTAGCTATAATACCATACAGCTCCCTTGATCTTTTCTCAAGCGCCTCTCCAATTTTTCTGGTTGTATTTACACCTTTCTTCAAACCATATTTGAGAAGACTTTCCTTACCCTTAGCAATGCTAACAGCTCTTTTTTGAGCAGCTTCAGTATATTGGAATTCTTTTACATTCTTTTTCCCTACAACATCGCTGATCTTACCGCCCTCATTCAACATTTTGTTGATCTGACCAGCTAAACGCTGAACCTCCATTCGAGGAGAGTTCGTGAGTATAGGTTTCAATCCAAGTGCCTTAGCTATGTCGTTCATGAATTCAATGAACTTCTCGCGGAAGGTAGGATTGAATTTATCTATATTGACATCCCCTGTAGCCACGCGAGCCATGGTTTCAACAACCGTCTCGTCTTCAATGCTCTCAGGACCTCTTCTTTGATACTCTTCAGAAGCGGCAATGTCGGCAGCGGCTTTAGCAACTTCAGTGTTCCTCGCAGCCTCCGCCTTGAGTCCTTCCACGATTGCCTTATATCGTTTTGGATCAGTATTGCGAATGATGTTTACGACCGGATGAATACCTTCGTGGAACACGATAGTTTTACCCCACTCGCCCTTGATCTTGTCTCGGTTTAAGATAATCGTCCCATCATCAGCCACAAACATACCTTCTGAACCACGACCTTGACTACGCTTTATACGATCGTCATTATTGTAGTCGGCATCATCTTTAACCTCTACTTTTATGCCGCTTTCAGAAAGAGATTGCTCAATTAAAGGAACGGCCTCTTCCCCTTCAGATGTTTCAAACAGTTTGGCAAGTCGAGTCTTGCGGGGAGCTTTTGGCGCGGGTTCTTCTGTTACCTGTGGAGTTACTACTTCTTCTTGTGCTTGAAGAACTCCACCTGTTGCAGGCGCTTCTTCGCTTGTGCCTTCGACAGGTTGGGTTGTGATAGATTCTTGCCCGACTCCGATTTCACTTGGTAGCCCTTGGATGTTTTCTTGATCATTGGTTTGAGTTTGTTGTGACGGAGGATTACCCTCCAAGGTTTGTAAATCCTGTTCTAATTGGGCCTGTATAGAATCAATTTGAGCGATGGTCATCATCCGGTTAGGGTCAGACTTCATTGCTGTCAATTCCTTGTACTTGGCATACAGATAATCAGAAGCGACCTTTATGGCGCTCTGAGGTGCGTTCTGACCTTGCTCCAATCGTTGAACCGTGGTTCCCACTAGTGGCTTCATGTCGCTGAAGAACGCATCAACCTCGCTAACCCCAAGAGCCTCACGCTTGGCTTGAAGTGCTTCTATCTCTAAATCTCGTTGGTCTGATGTCTTCTCCTCTTGAGCCGCCTGATCTTCTATATCCTTTATTGCCTTCGCTCTTTCCTTAGCAGTCATCTCAGGACCCTGCTTGTCGAGTTCCTGTATTCTTTGTTGGATAGCATCTCTTTGAGCCTGCAATGGGCTTGTGCGGGTAACGGGAGCGATGTATCGCTTCTCGCTTGCATATGTTTCAGCACGACTCTTGAGTTCATCAAGAACCTTGATTGATTCACCCTTGTCGTTGTAAGCCTCTATGGAAATCTTCTTCTTATTTAAAGATGCAAGCGCCGCAGGATTTGCGAAGAGCGCGTTCACGTCTTCGGGCATCAAAAACTCCTGAGATTTATCAGCGTAAGTAATAGTCAATAGGTCGGGCTTTCCGCCTTTCATGAAGTCAAGACCCGCATCCCGATACTGCTTTGCCATCTGTTTGTATGACTCAGATAGAATCGGGTCATTACCAAACTTAGCCGCGTTCCGCTCAGCTTCTTCAGCCCTAGCGGTATAAAATCCGTAGATGTTCAACTTATCTCCCTTGAGACCCGCTTCCTTTCCGGACTCTCTTATCCTGTCTGCCTTGGCAACCTGCATCAACATATCGGCTGCCATGTCCTGATCTATGTTCCCATTGGCGTAAAGCGCACCAACTACCCCACTGGCAAACTTTGATCCTCTATCGAATACCATCGATTGGATGTATTGTCTTCTCTGATCAGGAAGCGCACTGCTTAACTCTGATTTTTGTTGCAAAGCCACGTACCTATCAATCGCTTGTTGCTTCCTTGAGTTTGAACCCACCTGACCAACAGCACCCAATGCAGCAACAGGACCTATCGATATAAGCGTCTGCTTCATCTTGTCCGTGTCTTGTAATGCCTGCCCCAAGTTAGTCCAAGGGTCTTGACCTCTTGATATGTTCTCCTCGGCGATGTTCTGAGGGTATTCCTGAATAAATTCAGTACCCAATTCAATAGCACCTCCAGCAGCCATTCTAGCGCCGGCTCTCGGTATTTTAGTCAACCATGAACCTTTTAAGAATGGTAACGCATCAAGTGAATATGTCCACATCAAATCGTACTGAGATTGAAGTGAACGCTCAGCAGCCTTGTTTGCCTCGACTACGTTTCCATTTGTTCTATCGAAAGTGTCAAGGTATGATCTACCAACTATATCTACGGTTTCAGACCCCCATCCAACAAGACCTCCTGCAACCAACGGAACTATACCCATACCACCCGTCAATGCGGTGGCCGTGGCTGTAACCGTTACAGAAGGAATCATCGACCCGGCTAACTGACCGCTCAATAATTGCAGGTTCTGTGGGTTCAACCAATCTTTAAAGCCCTCTGTCTTTGCGGCAGGCATCATGAAATTCTGCTCCATTGATTCTCCAAGCACCTCAAATGCCTTACTGTCCAACGAACCTCCCCACCCCTTGAATACACCGCCAAGAGAACTTAGGGTTGATTGATAAAACCTACTCAATGGGATTACAGACAAGTCCGCTGCTTCGCCCATTTTATCAAGGGCTTCCTTTTCAGCATCTTCAAATGCCTTTGAGTATGCTTCGTTCATTTGTCTTAGCAACTCAGGGTCTTCCTTGTATTCAGATGCGTACTTTTGATACGCGGCCTTTATTTCGGCATCAGCCTTGTCTACAAGGGATTTCTTCTGAAGATCAAACTTCCTGTTGTATTTGGAGTTTATCTCATTCGACTTGCGAACGTACTCCTCCGGGCTTGGGAACTCCTTGGTGTAGTTTTCATGGTTCGCCTTTTTCTCTTCCTCCAATTGTCCCCAAGCAGATTCGTATGCAAGCCTGTCTATCTGACCAGACTGATACAACTTGGTTAGCTCACCTTGCTTTGCCTCAGTGGCTGCATTGAATTGAGCGTACTGCGAATTAAGAGCCTCTGCCTTCGACTTGTATTCCGCATCTATAATGTTGAATTCGTTCTTAGCATCCTGCTCGTACTGCGATTGCAGACCTATTAATTCAGACTCAACCCTTGCATAAGTGGAATCGTCGAACGTAAATCCTGACTCAAAAAGTTCCTGTCTTTTTTTGTATAGTTCAGGCTCGGTTGCTTTGAGTTTTTCTAGCGCTGCTGGTCTGCGTATTTCAAAGGCTACCTGATTCTTTATCTTGTTCTTCAATAGTCTCCACGCCTCTCCATCGGTTGGAAGGTTGTACTTCTCGGCTATTGCTATAGCCTCCTCGTCAACCTTATCCATGTCAATCACAGTACCTGCTGAAATCTCGCCAAAATTAGCAGTTTCCGTCTTTTCAGAGGTGTAGTTCTTGTATGTTTCGGGAGTTATCTTTTTCATCAAGATACTATCCGACAAATCATTGGCCTGCTTAGTTGCGACAGAGTGCTTGTTTCTTTGGCTCTCTAAGTCAGCCAAGTAGTTTTGGTATACAACATCACGGTCCTTGTTTCTTTCCTGCCAAGCCTGTTCGCTTGCAGGGTCAGTTGAAGGCATTTCATTTATGCTTCTACCAGAATATTTTTGATACAGGTCAGGACGTCTTTGTATCCTGTTGTAAACGACGTTCACATCTTCGTCATAAAGATCCTCCAAATCATTTACTATATCAGCACTTGATTGGTAGTTGTTCAGAGTTAAGTTGTCCTTGTCAAAGGTTTCAGTCTTCTTCTGAATTTCTTCAAGTTCCTCCGGTGTGGATGGTAACTTTACTTGAGGCTTTACAACTGTTTGCTTGAAATCCTTTTTTGCAGCCTTGATGATGGGAGTTTCGGGCATCTGTGTTGTTTCAGATGGCATCTCCTCACGTCGATATGTAATATCTTGGTACGGCTTCTTTTCTGTGGGCTGTTTTTTAACACCCTTCATCACAGGGTTCCCACTAACGAGGGCCTCGTTAATTACTTTTTGCCCAAAACTCGGCGCAGAAGGCTTGCCAGGCTGCCCGGCAGGCTCTGAAGAATCTGTAGATACTTTTTTTTTTGAAGTATCAAAATATGCCGAATGAAATGCGTTTGCGTCCAAATTGGTTAACTTATTGTCAACCATAAATTTGTGAATTTCAGCAGACTTTTGTGGGTCTGAATACGCCTTAATGAAAGAAGCCTCATCCATTTGGGTGAGGTTATTTTCTTTCATGAACTTATAGATAGGGTTACTGTCCATTAAATCCTCCTGTTGGTACACCTGTGTATGTTACTCCTGTAGGACTGGTTATTCCCGTCCTTGTTCTAAACTCGTCAAAGATATTGGGGTATCCTTGAGCATCAAAGTTTCCTTTGTTTTTATCGTAGTCAACTGTAATGGCAATCTGTTTAGCGAGTTTGGTGCCGTCTGGTTGAACTTCTTCAATAGTTCCATACCCTTTTGCGGCTACAGATCCACCGGGCTTTAGATAAAATCCATCAGCAGGAACAAAATTCATAACCGGCTTTCCATCGTCACCATAAACGTATACCGGCTTTGTTTTACCAAGAGCGATTTTGTTGACGCCATAAGATTGATCCCATTCAGGATCGGTTTCTTTGCTTTGTCCTGTAATAAGAACGTCAGGTTCCTTTTGTGAACCTCCTCCACCTCCAGAACCTCTTCCGCCGCCCCCAACAGGAGCAGGTTGCACCTTTGTTCTTGGCGGGTTTATTTTTTGACCAAGTTCCGACATTCGTTCAGCGAATTCATCAGGGGTTTCATTTGGTTTTTTTAAACTCTCGTATATCTCGGCGCCCGTTTCTGTCTGAGTTATATTTTCAAATATTACCGCCTTGTGAGCATCTTTATCGACAAAAATAGTTTCTACTCTCCCGTTATCTTTAAGAGAATCTTCCGGCATCGTTTCTTTAACAAACTCGTTTATATCGTAGTTTAACTTAAACGGATTAGACTCAATACGCATCTTGGCTCTTTGCTCTGGACTCTTGGTAGGATCGCTATAATCCCTGAGCCATTGAGTAGCATGATCTTTATTATACTTATTCGTCTTGTCGTTGTTCAAAATTTGAAACGACTGGTTAGAGTAAGTCTCGTTATCCTTAGCCCTTGAAGTCTCCTTTGCCACCTTGTTCTGAAGCTCCTTGATTTTTTTCATAATCATAGGATCTAGAGCTTCTGGATCCAAGCCCTGAGTCTTCAAATCAACTATGTAGTCGTTGTATTCGTTAAGAGCCTTGTTTACGTATTCGTAGTCAGATTGCCAAACATCCGGCATATCGTCGAGATAGGCGTTCCATGTGGCTTGCTGGCGTTTTATATCTTGTTTCTTCTTTTCCTGACGTGCATACAAATCCTTTTGCATGTTGTATACATTCTGGAAAAATGCAGACGTGTCGAATACGACAGCTTCACCACCGCCTTGTTCTCCCACCCTTCCTTGACTTGCTATCTGTGCCATTTTTTAATGTATATTATTAAAGAAACCAGAACGCCAATCATCAGGGTTCAACATTGACTTATTTGGCGACGTTTTAAAATTATACAAGCCGCTCTGATTCCTCCAGTCGTTCATATCTGTCCCGTTGTAAAAACCAGGCTGCTGTTGTGTTGGAGTATCGGGGTAAAGATAAGAACCATCAAGTCCTAGTTTATCTCTGTAACTGCCGTATGACGGGCTTGAAAAATTAAGTGCGCTTGACGTAGATCCCGCAAATCTGGGAGCGTTTGCAAAAAGACCTGACCCTCCAATAGAAGAAGGTAAGTCTGAAGCCTTGGTAAACGAGTCGGCCATAGAGCCTGCGCCTGTACCTGTACCTCCCCCTCCGCCAAAGCCACCCATAGCTGCCATCATCCCCATCTGGCCTATGCCTTGAACAGCTCCCATCGTATTCTGAAGTCCCGCCTCTCTCATCTCTCTTGCCGCTGCCGCCCTTTCATACCAATCTTGTTGCTTGTCGGCAGTCACCTTTTCTTGATATCCAGCCATAGTGCCTAATGCCCCAGCTAAATTCTGTTGACGTTGCATATAATTTTGAGCAGCAGCCAAACCAAGTTCTTGTTGCTGTTCCATGCCTTTCTCTCCAAGTTGTGTAGCAACACCAAGCAAATCTTGTGATGATGTAGCCGCACGGCTTGCACCTCCCAAGGTCTTTGCTTGTTGCATATCAATCATGTTTTGCATCAATTGCTGACCGGGCATGGTCTGAGATGCCGCCATGTTCTGATAAAGAGCAAGGGCCTTTTTAGCTTCTTCGGGTATTTGATAATTAACCCTTGCGCCAAGGTTTTTTTGCATCTCCTTGGCCTCACGTGTTTGCTGCACCCCTTTAATCCCCTGAAAGAGTGCTGATCCTCCAGCCGCTATTAATGCTAATGTAATTGGGTCCATAGTTCGCAAATTTAAGATAAAACACCCTTTATTCCAACTGAGAAAAGAACAGATGACTGATCCGCTAGTGACGGGTCAAAGTAAAGATCATGAGTCAAAGCATTTGCCCTGATATCTTCACCGTTCAACATCGCTCTATCGCTGTTGTACCAGTATCCAGTTACACCATAAGTGCCAGGCCCTTGATTGAAAAGCTCAATCAAAGTATTGTCATTTACTGTATCGTATACCGCAGACACAACTCTAGCGGAAAATATGCTGCCATCGCTTTGAATTATGGTTATATTTTCATTATTCAAAAACTGTTGATCACCAGGAACAAGCCATCCATTAACAGGGTAAGTCATTGGGTCGTAATTACTTACGGTTGATGTTCCTGTATTAAAAAATCTAGGGTCATATAAGTTTTTCCTATAGTACGTCTTGCCGTATCCTTCGTATATGTTTACAATATTTGTTGGCATTGACGTCTTCATTCCAAGTGGATAACTTCTGTTTGGCTCTGAATAAGCCTCAATTGAAAATGTATCATCAGAAACCAAAGTTATATCCTGATACCTTTTGAGCATCAATGGATTTTCATTTGATACAAAAGAAATCTTCTGAATGAATGGCTGACCATGAAACTCCCAGCTTCCAGGCTGATTGTGGAGATACATTTGATTGTTTAAACCCCATCCCACAAGTGTTTGCCCAAGGTTGCAGAACTGTTTGAAGTTATAGTCATAGGTTGATCTCCATCTCATGTTAACGTAGTCAAATACTACGTGGTCATAACTCAAACCGCTTGTAGTAAAATAATATCCTTCTACATCAAAATCATCCGGGCTTGGCAATACTCCCTCAATACCTATCAAAGTATAATCAAATGCAGGATTATACTGAACATAGTTAATCGTTCCTTGATAAACATTTCCGCTCCCTCCATTTGCTGGAGAAAAAGTGATCACTATGCTATAGTCATACAGATATTCTACGTCTCCATTGATTCTGAAATATTCAGTATCAACTATTGGAGGATTAAACGCTCCATAGGCCGCGCCGGTATAGGGGACGTCAAATCTAAAAGCAAAACCTACTTCTCCAACGGATTCATTCACGTATGTTCGAACCATTGGATTGGAACTTTCGTTGTAAGCCTTTGCCAAAGCCTTTGTTTTGGTTCTGAACTTATAGTCCTTTCCGCTATCTGGATCTACTTCACTTACTTGAATTTGGCCATTTGATCCCGAATATACAAACACTCCTGTGTTATTGTCAAAATACATCGTAGAGCCATTAGGCAAAATAGCTGTAGCGCCAGAATTAGAACAGCCCAAAAGACTCTTGTAATCAAACCACGAGGCAAACGTCTTATTCGATACACGAACCGTTGAGTCTGATCCAACTTCATTGGGGTAGAATTGAATGTAAATTGAGTTCTCCTTTTTTGGTTGAATACATTTAAGAGTCTTACCCTCACGCCCCGACATATAAGCTCTAACAACACCTCCAAACGTTGGATTCATGTCCTCAATATTGGTGTTGTCAAGTGCAAATGAAGACAAGCCGTTTACCTGGGTTCCAAAAATAAAAGAATCAGAGTGAATAGCCGTCGCCTGGCGATGAGTCATCTTTGCGTTTTGGTCTTCAACCCTTGTTCTACCTGTATTGTGGATATTACTTGACCAATAATCAGAGTAATGAGGGTCTTCGATAAAATAATACATCACAGCACCAGTACCTACTAATCCTGTTTGATAATTACGTTGCCTTACGTAAACATCTCCATACGACAACGAAAACTCAGCAGCCGTAGTCGAATTTAACGCAGTTACAACTTGATTCACATTGTTAGTCAAGCACACATACCATATCCTGGCATCAGCAACCACGCCGGGTATAGTGACGGCAGTTAAATTGTTTACTTGATTGTAAGATGTGGTTATTGTAACATTTGAAAATGAATCTGAGGTATTATCGTCATAGTAAACAAATACATTGAACGATGTATTGTTTAAATTGGTATAATCGCCTTGTATATAAAATTGAGGTGTACCTATCGCATTTGTTTCTACATATAGAATGTATTCACACGGACTCCCGTGAGATCTATTCTCTGTATGTGGATTGATTATTTCTATAGATTCAGTTATGTCTTTCCAGGTACTCACAAAAACATTTCCAGTGCTATCAACAGATGGTCGAGGAGTATATATTTCTATCAATTGACCAAATAAAAATCCACCAACAGCTCCAGGATCATCATCAATCAATGTTGTATCAAATAAGTTGGTATAAACAACCTGTCTTCCATCAACGCCTGCGCCTGAAGATTCGTAGCCTATTACATCTAACTCTAAATACGGCAAATATTGTATGCTTATAGGCCCAGGACCTCCAGGTCTTCTTCTAATAAATCTTATTTTATCACCAATTTTTATTTCATGATTAATAGTAGCGCCTAAGTTTTGAGTCACATAATATTTGTCTATTGCTATTTTATATCTATTATTTGTAACGACATCAAGAGTTACAGAGCTAATGTAATATCCACCATCGCCTTGAACAGGATTTGCATTTGTTGTGTACTGCCCAAAACTTAAAATTTCAGTAGCGGGTTTTGCAACTATCCAGTATTTAGTAGCCCATACTGGGGGTATGTGATCTATTGTAAATTTTGGGTTTATAGTAAAAGGATCTTCGGCATTTGTCAATCCTGAACGATCTATATCGTAAAACCAAGGAACAAAAAGATTCATTGAGTCAACCGTATAAACCGTACTATCCCTATACGCGCGATCTCCATATACTATCCCAAACTCATGAGTTGCTCCAGATTTTAAAGATGGAGTGGCAAGAGTTGGTTTCAACGCAGAAACTACTCTACGATATTCAAATCCAGATGGTCCACCAACAGTCGTAGAGTAATATATGCTATCGGGTTGCAGCCCAGGTCCCGCAACACCATTTGGTATACCTAATTGATTTGTAAAAGAATCTCCTATTACTTGTAATACACTCAAATTTGCATTAATAATAGACGGGAATAAAGCCGTTGCATTTTGAATGTCCTCATGAGTTACGGTATAATTTATCGGAGCATTATTACCATCCGTAAAACTTAATGTCATGCCTTCAGAAAATGCGAATACTGCATTAGGGTTGAAAGTAGCCGCATTAGTTGCAGCCAATATGTTGTCCAACGTATAAACATTAAGACCACCTATAAAACTATATTGAAAATAAAATAGTCCTTGGACATTTGTTGGATTCCAAAAAATCTCATTTATCTCATAGTCGACAGCAACATCCAATATGAATGGGGCTTCAGTTGGTTTGTCGTATCCCTCTCTAAAATTTACATAAGTTAATTGGTTCGTAGGAAGATACTCTTGACAATCGGCAACTATGGGTAATCGGTCATAATTTTTAAAAACATCTATGGCCGGAGTGGTTGCAACTCCTCCATAAAAATCAACAGTATAAAAAGAATTGCTTGGAATATTGTCTTGATCTTTATCCAATTGTAAAAAAACAGCAAATGGCGGCTCCGTCCCAAAGGCATCTTTGTCAAATTGCTGAACAGCCAAATTGAACTTGCGAATTATTTCTGGACCGGTATTGAACTGAATTTTTATTCCATTACTGTTGTTTAGGAATATCCAATTGGTTCCACTTACAAGCTCTGACTGTTGAGGAAGATCAAGATTAGAATACATTGACCAAACACCAAGCTCCCCATTTTCATAAATAGGTTGAATAATAAACTTAAAAAGTTTATTCCGCAGCTTATTGTCATTCCTTGTGGGATCGGTAAAATAACTAATCCTTGGCGGGTCTAGTGGCCATTTTATAGCATCGATCGTTTGAAGGTCAACTATTGTATAGTAACCATCAAGCGCTTTGCGAAGATTAATTTGGTAGGGTGGGTTAAATAAACGAGTTCCATCTGCCTCATACATCTGATTATCCCAACGGCCATCGGTCCACTTTAAAACATCATCTACGACATTAGCATGATAAATCGGCCAATCGCGACTAAAATTAAGACTGTTATCTTGTACGGCAAGAATATGGGTTTGACTTGTAATGTCATACACCCAAATCTCGTGGCTTAAGTCAGCCTTATAAACAAAGTAAACTATAGAATTTTCCTTTTGCCACTGAGTAGCCCCAAGTATTTGATCTTGGATAGCTATGTCAAGATTGGGAATAACGATAGTTCCACTTGAAGTCGTAACCGCCATGGCATTACCCGCATTGTATCCTAATCGGCAATACGAGAAATCGCGGTAATCCCCCTTGGGGACTGCCTGTGGCGTGTCGTCGGTGTTTATTCCGCCTTCAAAAACTATGACCTCGTTAAACTCCATTATCCTAAGTTAAATTCTGAACTTTGTGCAAGTGCGTCAATCATTTCACTCAAGCGAGGAGCCTTAACCAAAAGGTTGGCGCTCCACTGTGCAGCCTCGTACTGCATCTGCAATTCTTTATACTTAGCCTTGTCTTCGCTTCCGCCTTTATGCAAGCAGTATTCGCTCATCAAATACAAACGGAAAGGCTCGGCATAAGCCGTATCAATCAATGTATTCTCATTAACGTCTGCCCCATTTGAGAAATACTCGATTACTAACTGGCCATCAGGAATATTATGACTGAAAATAATGTTGTTACCATCTACTCGATAGTAATTTTCGTTTCGTCCGCCTCCCACAGTATAGTTTGGGTAATTGTAGAAATATCCAAAATAACCAGTAGGAAAGAATCCATCTAAAATAACATCATCATTTTGATCACTTTCACATTGAAAAAATTCTTCGGGATAGGTCAAGGATGTGTCTGGAGTTAGAGTCCAAATGCGACGGCCTGACTTCAATCCAATCTTGGAAATCCTCATACAGTCTCCTGGCATTGTAAATACCCGTGCGCCGGTATCAATCTTCCCGTAAATCGTCCGTAGACTTACATTCCCATCAAGCGGACTCTTCTCACTTAAATAGTCAATGGCCACCTGAGTCATCCAAGTAAGCTCGCGACCAACTGGGTTCTTGCCCAAACGGTACAACGCGGACGTTGCGATATATTTTATATTCTTTATTGTCATCCTTGAGTCCTTTGTGATTGAGCATCAATACCATCGTTATTCAAGTCGTCTTGGAACCCTTGGGTTGAAAGCAATTGCATACACGCCTGGAACAGCATTGTTTCCCCCTTCCCCGTTTCGTCGCTAGGGATAATCAAAACGTCGTCATCAGCCATTTGATATACGTTAGGAACCATTGTAACTGTAACGTCACCCTCTGGCTTCCTGTTGAAACGCAACTTATCCTTAAAAAGGATGGCCGCCGAGTTGTTTCCTCCGCGCAATATGTTTATGGCCGTGGCTTCTGCCTTGCTTTGAACGATGTAACCATTATCCCCAGTTGACTGGTCTTCTACGCTAAAGATCGCCATAGTCCCCGCAATTGGCTGTGGACTGAGAGTTACATAGTAACCATTGGCGTCAGTAGCAGGAGTGAAAGTGTACGGAACAGCCATGTCACTTGCCTCATAGGGATTGCGTGATACAATGTCGGCAAGGGCTAAGTTAAGTACACGAGAAATAATCGAACGAGGATACAAACGGCGCAAATCTTCTGGGACATCGCCCCCGGTCAACCTGTGTTGTATTAATTCAATGGCTTGACGTTTCGTGATCATACTTTACTTGGCATTTGAGTCTGAATATCCCACTGATCTTGGTTTCCAATTCCAACATAGGTCTTGATCATCTCAATCAAATGGTCAACACAGCTTTCGGGGTATTCAAATTCAACGCTCAAACTTGGGTCTCCAGTATTTGGTCCCGTTGTATGAACTTCTCCCGGTGGTAAATATACGGGAATTCCGTTAATAATATCGTAGTCAAAGTAAGGAACTTCAGGAGTTCTTATGTATGTAAACGTAATCCGCGTGATGTACGGGTAGATGTAATATTTGTCGTTTCTTGTAACAATTACAGGATCATTTTCCTGAGGATTGTCTACGGGACTTGTAATTGAGTTACGCATTTTAGCGTCAAACTCATGTTGACTAACAAACTCTACACTACGATAATTAGTTTCGTATCCGCAGTTTACGTTCAAAACTTCAAGATAACTTGAATTTGCTTGATACCAAAGATCAGCAGGGATTGTAGCGTAACCACCACGTTCGGGGCGTCCTTGCAGCACAGGAGTGAATGCAAGGGCTGGATATTGAGGTGAACCCAATGTCTTAATGAACGTCTGCAAGTCACTTGTAACCTCGCGATTCTTTTCAAAGTTATCTACAAGCGTGTTCAGATATCTCTGATTCACCGCGTTAATAGCCTTGTTAAAAGTATCGGGCGTAATATAGCCACCCCTCAGGTCCTTTCCGGCCCTGAAGAGGAGGTCGCTATATATTTGGCCAAGGTTAGTGGTCATTATGCAAATATCTTGATTTCAACAGTAGCATTATTCAAAATACCATCTTGCAATGTGGCTGTGTCGTAGTCATAAGTTCTTATGGCGACATATCCGGCGGAAACAGGTTCAGCATAAACAAAACCAACTCGCGACCCAGCATTACCATTGTTGATTACAACTGATGTCTTTAAATCATTAATCAAAGACCCCAACGACAATCTATACTGACCAACGCCTCCATATTGGAATGAAAACGTAGCTCCAGTGTTATTATAGACAGTCTGAACAAGGGTTGGAGCGCCTGATCCGGATTGAGTAATTCGAATTACCGCCATACTATAAATAGCAGAAACGGTTTCCGTAACTAACCCGTTATTATCTACACCAAGAAGATATTGTGGGGCGCCAGAGAAAGCTGCTGGAGTTTGGCCATATTCATTCAGTGTTACAGAACCATCAAAGTTTAAGGTAATCGCTGGATTTTCTACTCCAGAATTTTTTGTGGTTATTTGTAAATTAGAACTTTGTGTGGTTGCGTTAACCCACGTACTTTTAATATTAGACGTTGGGGCCGCTGATCCCGATGCTGTTGCTGCTGAGAATTGTATTGAAGAACCTATTCCATTGGCTCCTGCGCCAGAGCTGTTTAGCGTTTGAAGAACAAGATTAGTCCCCAAGGCTGACGAGTTTTGATTTACATTACAAAGTAGCGGAACTCCAGCTGTAGCAATAACTTCTAATGAAGTGTCATCGCTCTGTATAATAAAATCATTTCCGTCAACATCTATTAAAGTAACACCATCAAGTGTACCGCCCAGTCTAACGTCATTGCCAACCTTGTTCAGTCCATTAATACCATCAAACACAGCAAGGGCGTCCACTTGGTCTAATTGTCCCTGAACAAACCCAGATGTTAAAATAGCACTTGGAGTTGCCGGAATTTCAGAAGCCGTTGGAATTTGACCTGGGCCATAATATTCTTCCCAAGTAGCAGTACCCTGACCATTAGTCAAGCAGATGTATATTACTTGAGTCTCTACATTTTCCCACAATGCTCCTACCTGGACTCCTTGTGTTACGTCATTAGTTGACAATGGAGATCCCGGACCTACAGGATCGGCGTTAAAGAGTCTAAACTGAATTGCATTGATAAGTGTATCAATTGTAGACGCAGCGTTATTGTTTACCCACTGATAAGTATCTGGATCGCAGCATCCACATTCGCATCCAGAAGCGTCTAGTTGACCTTCAATAAGGGCTAATGTTTTGCGATAGTTCTCAATATCACCACAAGAGCGGTAATTCTGAGCCTCAGTGTAGTAGAGCAATACGTTATCTACAAATACCTGGTACTTAGAAATTCGATTACGCTGAAGTTCTGTGGCGTGAGCATTACGAAGACTTTCAATACAAGGAATAAGCCCACAAAGAGAACCCGCGCAACTAACTACAAACTCTTGGCTTCCAGATGATATATACTGAAGAATCAATCCATCGGTCTGTACCTTTTGAATTGTTTGACTCAATGAAACACTAAATGTTCCAGTAGCAAGCACATTGTTGCTATACGGAAGCGTGTTCGTTATAATCTGAGAGTTAAACGTCGGGGTTAAACTTGTCCAAGCAGGGTAGTTAATTGCAGCGCTTAGACTTGTAATTGTCTGGCCGTTTAATACAGTGGAATTTGCTACCGCCCATGTGCCATTTGTCCCTACCTCGCAGTCATATGAGAATGTTACATCAGCTGCCGATTGAACACATCCTGAATAAGTGTAAACGCCATTTAATTGTACGTTGGTTATATCAAATGAAGAAGAGCTGTCCGTATCATTCTGTAGTCCAGAAAGAGTAATTGGAAACTCGCCTACAGAAACTTCTCCTACAGATACGATTACTACCGGATCACCGCTAGGATCCATAGTTAAACTATTTCCAGCTTCTAAAAATCCGGCAAATTGGAAACTATCAGAAACAGCAGTACTTGGCAGTGTAATCGACTGAAAATCACAAAGACCTGTCAAGCGAAGTCTATATAGCAAAGTGTACACGCCATTAGCTACGTTTCCGTTTACGTCTAATGGTAAATTAAAAGCAAAATAAGGAGTCTCGCCTGAATGCTGAGACTCCCAATCTTGCAGATTTATCATGGTTGTATCATTGCTTGAAGGATCATTCAAGTCAACAATTACATCTCCATTAAAAGTAATTACACCTACCCCCTTTGCCTGATTGATATTAAGGTCAATTCCGATACCACCAGGTCCTGAGTAATTTGTTGAATCTGTTACTATGCCTCGCGGAACCACTGTGTTTGTAAGTGGATCAACGTATGTTAGATCAAACGTAAGGGTTACGGTGCTAATCATCTTTTTATAGTTTTCTTAATTTACCTAATAATTCTTCATTTACCTTGAGGTGATCAATCAGAGCAAATGCAGCCTCGCTACCCGTCTGCGCTGACTCAAAGAATGGTGATTTCAACCACTTTGTTCCATCGCCTCTACGGTCGCGAATATACCACATTCCGTCTTCATTTTTGATAAAATTCTCACTTATCAGTCTGTTAACTAACTCGTGAACAGACTCTCCCTCTAAAGATGTTGTCTGTTGAGGTTTAGATGAGCCGATAATTTCGAACGCGTTCTTTTTAAATGTCTCACTTCCGTTCTTGAGTGCGTCATGAAGAGCAACGCGGGTTTCTTCCTCAGTATGAAGTGGAGCCATTCCTAGGCCCTCTACAGTCTTTAGAATGGTTTTGTAATCCAAGTTGAAGTAAATAAGGTCTTCGAGTTCGCGAGCAGCCTTGGCTAGGCTGATTTTGCTCTTAGCCTCAATGTCTTTCTTCTCGTAATGGTATTTTACGCCCGGAGACTTATATAAGGATTTATTGTTTTCTACAATTGGGCATATATAATGTACGTAAAATAACAAGTCTTTTTGGTGAGGTTGAATGGTAAATCCATCCCCTATTTGTACCCTCATGTTTTGATAAGTAAAAACACCACCAATATTGCTAGGAGCAGAAGTTGTGTATAGCAAAGTGTATTCTGATTCTGTTTCTTTGTCGTAAAAATTTCCTCTAGACTTTATAGAAACAGCCCCAGGAGCCTGAATCATTAATATAGGGTCTGCCTCAGTGTTGTGGGTTGGTACTTTGTATGATTTTACTTTATACTCATCTTTAACACGAAGAACTACTGGGCGTTTTTCATTGAAAAAATACGGAAACTCAGTTCTTAATTCCTGTTCTGCCCATTCCGGAATATCTACAGGAGAGTTGTTGCTTAGATCAAATAACATATCGTTTTATTTTTTTGTTTGTGAAAAATAGGGAGAGGTTTCCCCCTCCCCATTTTGAATTTACTAAGATTATGCTGTGAACAAACCGTACTTGTTAGCGTTTACAAACTTGTAAGCTACTTCAGATACGATGTGAACACCGAGTTGCCATACATCAGTCTTGTTAGCTGCTGCACGACCACCTGTTTGCCACATATTCATGAATGCACCTGGCTTGTGGCACAGACGAACATACTTACCCATGTTACCAATACCATCGTCAACACCTCCATTGGTACTCAATGGAATGAAGAACGCATAGTTTTTCCAAGCGTTATCAGCAGCAGTAGATCCAACACCAAGCATGGTTGGGTTGTCGAAGATACCCATACGAACAAATCCAAAGTTCTTGTTATTGAACACGAGGTTGTTGAATGAGAAAGTCTTGCTCATCAAATCAGCATAAGCACCTTCACCCCAGAAGGTCTTCTCCATCTGAACCTTGTTAACGGTTACGTTCAAGTTCAATGGGTTGTTGGTTGTTTGTGTTTGACCTGTTCCAAACATATTTGTCTCCATCAATTGCTGCATGAATCCACTAGCCCAAACCATGTAGTTCTTTACAGAACCATCTTGTGAGGTCAAAGCCTGCTCCATTGCATAGAAGTCAGTAACATCAGGAGTACCACCAGTTGGAACCACAGTGTTCAAACCACCACCGTTAGTGTTAGATCCGCTGTTACGAATCGCATTCTCCAAACCTTGAGTAGTTTGGAACGAAGTAGCAGACAAACCAGTGTTGTAACCGGTAGCAGTAGATGGAACGCCAGTGAAGAAAGTGTTTACCAAGGCAACCTGGTGTTCACGCTGCAAATAGATGATGTCGCGTGAGTTAGAGTATGGAGTTTGAACTCCGTTCTCCAACTGTGAATACCAAAGTTGGTTGTAAAGAGCTTCTGAACTAGAAGTAGTATCGTTACGGAAAGTCTGCAAAGGAGAAGTCTTAACCGTATCGAATGTGAACTTAGAAGCGTAAGCACCACCGTTCTCAGGAGCTGAGTTACCTACGTAGAACATCAATCCAGCAGGAGCAGCAGCGCCTGTTGTGATCAACGCAGCCATGGTAACCGTGTTGGCAGCAGACTTAGCTGTGATCTGGTACAAAGCACCAGTGCTTGCGTCTCTCCAAATGTCACCAATTGCTGGCCAAGAATAGTCAACACCACCAACAGTTTGAACGTTTGCAGCATCCAAAGTTACTGTGTACGGGCCTGCGCCGGTAGCTGTTACAGTAATTGGAGCTTCCATACGAGTCAACTCAAACCAACGAACTTTAGGGTTCTTCGCGATTTCGCGGTTACCCACAGCGTTCATGATTTGGTTCATCGCATCAAAATATTCATCACCAAAAGGAAGATATGCTACCGCATCGAAATCTTCCATGATTGCATCCCAGTTGTTCTGGATGCCCCCAAAGGTCATCGCACCCGTACTTAACGGATTGATGGTGGGACTCTGTACAAATGCCATTTTATTAAATTTTTTTAATGGTTAATTATGATTTTAGCGCCTGTGACGGGAAAGGAATGCCTCGCTCCATGAGATCTCTTTGAGCGGCAGTCAATCCTTTTTGATCAACAGCTGTTTTGCCTACACGGTTTGGCGTTTTAGGCTGACCGTTGTAAACTTCTTTTACCACCTTTTTTTCGGTTTGAGCCGTAAGTGATTTAGCTATTTGAACTCCGAGATCCCCAGACTGAACCTTATGAATGAGGACTTGGTTCGTTAACCATTCACGTACCGCTTGTTTACCTTCCTTTGTGGTAGTATCAAAGGCTTGACCTAAGTAACCTGCATACTGCGACTTCAAAATCGATTCGACCTCTTCGTTTGAAACTTGTAACGAAACTTCCGTATCGCCGAATTTGTATGGGACCTCCTTTAGCTGCTTGGCGTAGGTCTCTGCCTCGGCAAGTGCTATAGACTGTCTTTCCGCAATCTGTTTTTCTGTTTGGCTCTTTAGCTCTTTCGCAAAGGTATAAGGATTTTTCACTGTTTCAACATCTTTTTTAGTCTTTTCAATCATTTCGATTGCGTCGATTGCATCAGACTTTAAAAGGGCTGTAGCATAATACTCACCTTCTCCTAAGTTATATTTTTCACGAATGGCCTCCTCAATAGTTGACTGGCCAAGTCGCTTGAATTTATCTGGATTCTTTACTGCCTCCGCAAGCACCAATGCCTTGAGCGGATCTTCCATCAAACTGTCCGGGTTAGAGGAAACGATTTGATTCGCTATAGACGAGTTAATACCCTTTTTACCAAAGGCCACAATCGTCTTAGCTTCCTCGATTCCGCCAAATGGATCATCAGCATCTTGCAACAAAGCAAGACCTTCTTCTATTTCGCGTTGCTTATGATTTAACTCATCTGAAAGGTTCTTGTATGAACGAAGCTGTTCAAACTCACTCTTAAAGGAGTCCTCATTGTCGTAACCATAAGCAGCAAACCAAGGACTTTCCTGTGGCGCTACTTCTTCATTAACCTGTTCGTTTACCTGATTGGTTACTTGTTCGTTAACCAATTCTTCTTGATTGTTCAATTCGTTGTTTTCCATATGTTTTATACTCTACCTGTTATTTCATTTCCCATTTGAGCTTCGAGGGTTGCCTCAAGCTGTATTTGTTCCAATACTTGTTTTCCTTTCAATAACTGAACCTGATAGTTTGAATCAGCTTTAATCTTGGCCATCTCCTGTTCCTTCATAAGTTCCATGTTAGCCATCTCACGCTGTTTCATGATTTCAATCTGAGCAAGCTGCATTGCAGTTTGACGTTTAGCCTCCTCAGTCATAAGTGCAGACTGTTGCTGACCTTGAATTGTCTGCTGCAACATCATTTGTGCGTGTTGTTCCTCGCGCTGACGGGCTTCCGTCTCTTCAGTAGCCATGAACCAAAGCGCTTCATCAACATCTCCATTCTTCAAAAGCTGGGCTACACGCTCTACGCTTGAAGGACTTAATAAAACGGCTCCATCCTTAGTTGGCATTTGAGACATCTGTATGGCACGTTGAAGAATAGCGCTCTTTTCTTTTTCGTTTGGAAGGACCTTGCAAGTAATAGCTAATTGATCTAATGATAAGCCCTCAAGTTCATCAAGTGCATTAACCATAGTTTCACCAATAACGCTTTCATAAAACTCTCGAATCTTAGGGTCATATTCAATATCTATTCGAGCCTGGTGAATGATTCTCTCACCAAGTTTCTGTTTGAATTGACGCTCAGACTCGCGAAGAGGCCAGTTGGCATGATTTCCGGCAACGTAATCTGCCTCCATTACTCCAACTAATCGTTCCGCCGATTGATCTGGGCTTGCGGCCATCGCATCCGGAATACCCATAAGATCCTTAATCATCATTTGAATGTTTGCTATTTGAGCAAGCCATTCTTGACCCTGTGGACCAAGACCATTATCCATCTCAACAAGGGGTTGAGATACGTACTTACCTGTTGCCGCATTAAACTTAGTAGCAACAATCTGAATACCGTTCTGACGGTGGATGTGCATGAGGTCGAACAAGTCGTACTCTACACCTCCAATCTTGATGTTGGCGGCTTCGCCCACATCAATTCTATATCCTTTTGGAGCAGCAGCCCATACCGCCGCACGTAATTTCAATACCGCAAACATCAAATCATCAAGCAATCCCTTCACGCTGCGTGTAGGAGATTGTCCGTTGATTCGATGAATTACATATGAACTCATTGGAGAAAGGCCCTTCTGCATTTGGTTAGGCTTCTTCTTCCACTCGTAAATGCGATCTTGACCGGTTCCTGAGATGATATAAGAACCCTCATACCAATAATTACAAGAAACTTCGTCGTAGGTATCGTTTGGGTTCTTCTTCTTTTCTTCTACCGGCTTATTATTACGGATGTAACTTCCATAACCCTGCTTATTTACACGCTCTACATACTGCTTGTAGTCGGTAGACAAATACTCAAACTTCAAAACATAAACCTTGAAATCCATCCACACCCAACGATTTGTAGTGGAGTCCTTGCGTTCAAAGGCCCACTGAGGGATGGTTGATACGTTCGTTTGATAAGGCACATATGATTTAGCCATAGCTTGAATCTGCGCCTCATTAAATCCAGCATCTATAAGTTTATCAAAAATAGACTGTATAGTTTCCGCCTCAATATGACCAATAGCAACAGGCTCCTCTTGGTTGTCTTCATTCCAAAGCATAACCATTCGAGCAGGGTCAACATATTGAAACTTAACTTGACCGGTAATAGGGTCGTTGTAAATCTTTGCTGCACGGAAATGGAAGTCAATTGCATCGCGATTGAACTCCATTCGCTCTCCAGCCCAGTTAGAGGCCCTGAAGCCTGATTCAGCAAGTTTTTCCAAGGCTACCTCATACTTGCTTTTGAAAAAACCTAAACGATCCGCCATTTCAAGCATGGTCTCGTCTTTGGGTACAAAAGGCAACTTGAACTCAGGAAGACCAAGCTCTCGTGCTAAAGGGTTTGTATAATTCGCCTTAGCGTACAAATCGTATTTTTTACGCTTCTTTTTATTGATGATGTTTTTATCAAGAGAAACACAATCAAGTTTATAATCGTTATCTGAAAGAATTGATAGAAGAACATTCGATAGTTTTCGCATTGGAGAGAAAATGTCATAACTAATGTTAGCCATGGCCTTTCTCTGAGCCTTACTCATTCCCTTGGAAGTACCATTTGCTTCGTTTTGACTTATCCCCTTCGTGCCGATGGGAGATCCGTTGGTAAACCAGTTTTTGTATTTTTCTTGGGACTGATTGCCCGCACCGTAGTTTCTAGTTTCCTGCATTTCAGGAAGTTGAGTAT
>Ga0255096_1000113_pt1 | contig 46827 bp, 40 predicted proteins | sample Colum_Atlam_RepA_2_FD_188563 | JGI IMG/M metagenome (GOLD analysis project Ga0255096, IMG submission 188563) | Freshwater microbial communities from Columbia River, Oregon, United States - Colum_Atlam_RepA_8d | ecosystem: Environmental > Aquatic > Freshwater > River | place: USA: Oregon... | reverse complement strand
CGACGTCCCCCCGTCCTCAGTAGCACTTGGCTTTAGAGTCCGGGGTCAACTGTAACTGCGTTCATGGCCAGCTGTCTTGCATAGGCTGCTGGTGTTAATCCGCCCAAAGCCTTCTTGGGTCTCTCTTCGTTGTACTCCCTGCGCCATGCCTCGATCAGTACCCTCGCGTGGTGCAGGTTAAGAAACCAGTTCTCGTTCAGGCATTCATCACGCAGCCTGCCGTTGAATGATTCGATATAGGCGTTCTGGTTGGGCTTCCCAGGCTCTATGAGGCGCAGCTTCACACCATGCGCATGGCACCAGCTCAGCATTGCCCTACCGCAGAATTCCTTGCCGTTGTCCGTCCTGATGATCTGTGGATAGCCACGCTCCTTGCAGATCCGTTCAATGGTCCTCGTCAGTAGCTCACCACCAATTGCGCGTTCAGCCACAATCGCCACCGCTTCATGCGTGGCATCGTCCACCACCGTCAAACACTTGACCACACGACCATCGGCGCTGCGATCAAACACAAAATCCATCGACCAGACCTGGTCGGCTTGCCCCGGTCGGAACAGCGGCTGACGCTCGCTTACTGGGATCTTCTTGCGCTTGCGGCGCTTAACCTGCAGTGACGCCTCTGCATACAGGCGATCGACGCGTTTGTGGTTTACCAGCAGACCTTCCTGTCGCAACTTCAGATAAATCATTCCTGCGCCGTAGCGACGATGCCGCTGGGCCAGTGCCACGATCCGCTCGCGTAGCTCCTGGTTGCGATCTGGAGCCGGCTGGTAACGAAGAGAGCTCGGACTCATATGGACGACCAGTAGCGCGCGACGCTGGCTTAGCCCCTTGTCGACCATGTACCGCACCAGCTCCCGTTTTGCCGGTGCGGCTACCACTTTTTTTTGAGCGCTTCCTTGACGATCTCGTTCTCAAGCATCGTCTCAGCCAGCAGCTTCTTCAGCCGGGTGTTCTCGGTTTCCAGCTCCTTCAGCCGCTTGGCCTCCGGGACGCTCATGCCGCCGAACTTGCTTCGCCAGAGGTAATAACTGCCCTCCGAAAAGCCGTGCTTGCGGCACAGCTCCTTCACCGGAATCCCGGCATCGACCTCCTTCAGAAAGCCGATGATTTGTTCTTCTGAAAATCTCTTCTTCACGTCCAATCTCCTCGTTAAGGGTATTGGACTCCAAATGCTGGTGCTACTCAATTACGGGGGGACGTCGATTCGGCTATGCCATCAACAACAATATCCGCAACATCAATGTTGGGCTTGTGGATGAAGCGCAGTCATTTGCGTCGCGCAGCATCGTGGATGCCGTGCAGGCTACGCAGGTGATCAATCTGGTCAGCCGTTACAACACTGTACAGGAGGCCGAAGCAGGCATTACTGCCGGTGAAGTGAGAGCAGTGTTGGTGTTGCCGGCCGATCTGGAGCAACGAGCTGCCAACACGGCCCAACAACTGCCACTTGGGCAGTGGCTGATCGATGGCTCAGACAACATCGTTTCTTCAGCATTGCTGGGGCTGCGGAACATGCCGCTACAGGAGTTGCAACGCAATTACCGGCTGCAATCGACCCCGGTCTTCGAAGCGGTTCTGTATTTCAATCCGGAGCGGCGTACGCCGGTGAATATCGTACCGGGACTATTGGCAGTAATCCTGACGATGACCATGATCCTGTTCACCGCGACTGCGATTGTGCGGGAAAAGGAACGCGGCAATATCGAATTGTTGATAACCACACCGTTGCGTTCGCTTGAGTTGATGCTTGGGAAGATTATCCCGTTCATCCTAATCGGGCTGACACAGATGACGATCATCCTGATGCTAGGACATTTTGTGTTTGATGTGCCCATCAATGGCAGACCGGCGCAAATCGTTGGCGCTACACTGCTGTTTATTGCCGCAAGCCTTACCTTGGGGTTGATAATCTCAACTGTTGCGAAGACCCAATTGCAGGCCATGCAGATGACGGTATTTGTCTTGCTGCCTTCAATACTCCTGTCGGGATTCCTGTTTCCCTACGAAGGTATGCCTCGACCTGCGCAATACATAGCAGAGGCTCTTCCTGCGACGCACTTCGTGCGCATGATACGTGGAGTGGTATTGCGCGATGCCGGTCTTGGCAACATGCAGGCAGACACAGGGTTCCTGCTGGCTTTCACATTGGTGGGGCTCGTTATCGCTACGCTCAAGTTCAAGAAGTCATTAGACTGAAACGAAAAAACCCGGCAACTAGCCGGGTTTTTTCTGTAGCAGACTGCTATTACTGCTGTTGCAAACGTTGAGCCAACAAGCTGGTGCTCTCTTCTTCAAGCACATGAATGACTGACTTGGACAGCGACACCAGACCTGCGCAAAGGAACAACAGTGGGATAGCGATTCCCAGACCCAATACCGTCGCGATCATGGCCGCACCGATACCCTGTGCCATCAACTTCGGATCCGAAGAGCCAGAAGCAGTAATACTTTCAAACGTGATGATCATACCGATAACCGTACCAATCAGCCCAAGTAGCGGGCCGGCGGATACTGCAAGGCGCAAGAACGACTGGAAGCGTTCCAGCTTCGGTATTTCACGCAACACCGCTTCAGAAATACGCAGCTCAACCACTTCCGGCGAATCCTTTTCGGTACCCTGTACAGCCAACAACAGCCGACCCAAGGCATTGCCTTTGCCAGGCGAAGACAGCTTCTTCAACTGTGCGCTGACGCCGGCTTTTACCACGAACAGATATACGTACTGGAACAGTGCCGCAAACAGACCAATGAAACCTACACCAACGATAACGTAGTTAACCGACTCGCCTCGCTCAATACGTTCGATGAAGTCAGGGCGCTCAACATACATCGACAAGAGCGCACCGCGTGCAGGATCCACAATCGCCGGTACATACCCGCTGCCGGCCGTGTTGGCCATTACGTCACGTACAGACTGCATAAGTTCCGCTTCAGCTGGCTGACGGGTCAGCTGCGACAGCGATACCTCGCTGGGCAGATACACCAGATACTCATTATTGGCGTATGCCATGAAGGAACCTACACGGACCACTTCCGTTTCTGCGGAAGTAATTCCGTCGTTCTGGAGGACAGGCGCACTGAAACGTGCAACTTCGCTGTCCATTTTCATCTCTGACATCAACTCAATCCACATACGTTCTAGATCAATGATGTTCGGCAACTCTGCAGCAGCAGACAGACGACGCATGAAATCAAGGCGAGTCTCTTCGCCTTCTTTCAATCCGCCAGCCAACTGAACATTGTTCAGCGATGAGTTGAGCTGGCCGAGCGCATCGCCGGCGATCTGACGAGTGACACCGAACAGCTCGCCAAGGTTGCCCTGGTTCACCAACAGCAGCGCGTTGAGTTCTGCAATGCGTTTTTCGTTAGCGGCAAATTCACCATCGAGTCTGTTAGTCCGAGCTTCAGCGGCGTTTCGCTTTTGCTGAGCATCAGCATTCAACTTACGCTGATCTTCCATTGCACTGCGAAAACGCGCTTCGCGTTCTTTGTTGAGGTCCTGAATGGCGGTCCGCTCTGCACGGACGCGAGCCATCAGATCGGGGAAGGCCGGAGCCGGTGCTGCTGCAGGAGCAGGCGCCGGAGCTGCCGCAGCGGGCGCGTCTGCCGCCAGGCCAATGCCTGAGAGACAGTACAGGACCGCCGTAGCCACTACCTGTTTCAAATTGAAATTACGCAACATTCTGATGATCTTCCGAAGGTTCTGTTAGTTGAGCTTGCTGTCGATCAGCTGGATGTATCCGCGAGCGGTATTACGCTGCGACTGCGAGTTGGAGGCACGCTCAAACCAGGTTTTGGCTTCACTTAATTTTTCCTGGTTGTACAGTGCAATACCCAGCATCAGTTGGGCATAACCAGTGTCACGCAATCCGCCTTTATTCAAGGCCTGCTCCAGCGCGTCAGCTGCTGGGCCCCAATCGGACAACTGGACGTTTACCTCCCCAAGACGCAGCAGGTTGTTACCGTTGGCAGACAACTGGCCAGCACGCTCAAGAATAGGAAGCGCCTTGCGGAATTCGCGGGCAGCAACCCATGAGTTGGCCAAGCTTTCCCAGGTTTTGAGGTCCGGCTCGATTTTCTTGTCGTCGATGGCTTTGGTAACAAGATCGGCAGCGCTGTAAGGCATGTTGGCGACCATCATGAAATCCGACAGTCGCTGGTACTCCGTCCCCTCCGTCAGCAGACCGGCGTGGTACGCCATCTGCATGACGACCAGCGCATTCTGCATGTCTTCCAACTGCGCATACACTGAAGACAACTGCATCCAGTACACCTTCTTGGTCGGGAACATATTGACCTGACGCTGAATCACCGGAAGTGCATCGCGATACTGCTCCTTCTGCAACAAAAGCGCCGACAGCATTTGCAACCAGCCCTCCTGCGGTGTGTCAGTGATATCAACAGCTTTACGGGCGTGGGGCAGTGCAGCATCGAAATTGTCAAGGTTGTAGTAAGCCGCAGCCAGCAGGTAGTAGACGCCGCCATTAGGGTTTTGCGCAGTCTTCAGCCAGTCTTCCAGCGCTTTTGCACCTTCAGCCCATTTCTCTTGCTGCATGTACAACTGGGCCAACTGGTAACGACCCTGAGAAATTTCCTGGTCATTCAAGCCGCCAGAGTTGATAGCAGCTTCCATGTGCTGGCGTGCGCCGTCGTAATTTTCTTCTTGAACATCGAGTGAGAAGAACATCTGCTCGACACGACTGCGCTCGTAAGGACTCAGACGGTCTAGTGTCAATTCGGCAAGTTTCGCTCGCGCCTCGGCGTTTTTGTCGTTGTTCAGGAATTCGATTGCAGCCGTAAGCGTCTCACCAGTGCGCTGATCAATCTGGTTGGTCGGCGGCGCCTCATCGTCTTCACGATTTGCACGGCTACCGCCCTGGGCCAAGGCACCCTGGACAAGCAACAGCGAGGACAAAGTGAGAACCAGGGTTCCCTGCAAAAGGGTTTTGGTTTTCATGAACATGGCTTAATTATCCTCCAACTGGAAGCGCAGGATGGTTTGAACACCTTTCCGGGCAACAGCCACCGCACCTTCAACCTTGGGGTTGTAGCGCCAGCGAAGAATTGCCTTGATAGCAGCATCGTCAAATACACCTTTAGGACTGGCATCAACAACTGTGGCATCAGCTACGCTACCCGTTTCAGTTATTGTGAACTGCACCTGTACCCATCCTTCGAGGCCGCGACTGAGCGCACGTGGCGGATAGTCGGGGTTGATACGCACAAGTGGAACAACGTCGCGGTCAGACCCGGCACTGATATTCAGTCCCTGCATAGCGCCGGAGGTATCCACCACCGGAGCAAGCGTTACCACGTTGCCACCGACGCTCGCACTTGAGGTAGCAATGCTTGGTACTTCGGGAGTTGGCGGAGGCGGCTCGCGCTCCACTTTCTCTTCGCGACGAGTTTGGGTTTCAGAATCACGACGCATGCGGGTGAATTCGATGCGGGTCGCTTCTTTGACTTCTACGTCGAATGAAACGTTGGTCAGACTCCACAGCACATAGAACATGCCACCGTTGAAAAGCAGACCAAAAATGATAGCAACAGGTATACGCAAACCAGACAAGAACGACATGATTAACCCCCCGAGTTGTTTGCAGCCACGGAAACTTCCCGGATACCGCCAGCACGCACCTCATCCATAACTCTTGCAAGGATGGATGCCTGAGCAGCTTGGTCAGCGAGGATCACTGCCGTATCGTCGGGACGCTCTATATGTAATTTTTCGATGTTCGGACGAACCTGGCGGATATCCACTCGCTTGCGATCCATCCAGATCTCACCGTTTTCACGGATGGCGATCAGGATATTGCCGCTTGCGCGGTTTTCCGCAGTGGTGGCGTTCGGTTTGACTACCGTCACACCGGCTTCTTTAATGAAAGACGTTGTAATGATGAAGAAGATGAGCAGGTTCAACACGAAGTCGAGCATTGGAGCAAGATCGATGCCGTGGTCTTCGCTATCCTGTTCACTGAAGTGCTTGGATTTCATAACTCCCCTCCAGACTGCCGGACCAGACGCCCTTGAGTATCTACACGGGCGGCTGGCCGGTACTGCAAATAATTAATTCGGAACAGATGCCAAACAACTATTCCGACGTACTGAACGTGATGTTGTAGATGCCACCCAAACGTACCTGATCGACAGCAGCCATGATCACTCCTGTCTTGGCTGCGGCATCCGCAACAACCAACACACCAATGTCGGAAGCCAGAGCCTTCTCTCTTTCTACGTTTGCACGGATGGCGCGTACGTCAACAATACGGTTGTTGAAGAACACTTCACCTGTATCAAGAACCTGGATCTGGATGCTCTTACTATCCTGGTTATCCGGTGCTTGAACGTTGGTCGGACGATTCACGTCCAAGCCGTATTCCTTGACGAAAATTGCGGTGATGATGAAGAAAATCAGCAGATTCAGTACAAAATCGAGCATGGGAGCGAGGTCGATCCCATGGGACGATTCATGCGAATCAGATGATCCGTGACGTTGCATTCTCATGGTCAGAAGCTCAGCTTGTCAGACAACAGTTCGGTTTCACGATGGGCGCGTGTACGGAAGTAATGCACCGGATAAAGACCGGAGATACTCACCGCAAGACCAGTCATGGTGCAGATCATCGCAGTAGATACGCCGCTCGCCATCGTGCGCGCATCGGCAGAACCGCGGATCGCCATCGAGTCAAATACTTCCAGCATGCCGCTCACCGTACCCACTAGACCCAGCAGAGGCGAAAGAGGAACAAGTACCTGCATGATCGGAAAACTACTCGTCATCGCAGCATTTACCTGCGAAACCAGCATCTGACGGATTTGTCGAGCACACCAAGACGTATGGTCGGTACGGGCTTTCCAGGTCTCGGTTGCCTTGCGAACAAGGCGAGGCAATACGCTGAAATAGAACACGTATCGCTCGAGAATGATTGCCCACATCACCACACCAGTCATGAAGATCGCGAACACAAACGGCCCACCCTCTCCGACAAGTGCGTCAACGGCAACATAGAAGCTGAAATTACCCATGTTTGCGCTTCTCGATTTTCTCGGCCAGCATGCCAGCACTCTGTTCGTCGAGCACCTGCACTACACCGCGCGACAGCGAGCTCAGCAAGGCATTTGCGAACAACATTGGGACAGCGATACCCAGACCGAGCAGGGTTGCAATCATGGCGGTGCCGATACCGTTCGCCATCAGCTTAGGATCGCTCGAACCAGACTCCGTGATACTTTGGAAGGTCAGGATCATACCCACAACGGTACCGATCAGACCGAGCAACGGACCAGCTGCGACCACAAGACGAAGCAGCGGCTGGAAGCGCTCGAGTTTTGGGACTTCGCGCATAACTGCCTCAGAGATACGCAGCTCGGCAACTTCAGCCTCATCTTCAATCTGGCTGCCATCTCCCTTAAACGCAAGCAATACGCGACCAAGCGCATTGTTGCTCTTGGGTTGCTGCATATTGCGCATCTGGGCAGAGACACCCATGCGGGCAAAGATAAGATATATCAGCTGGAATATGAACGGAACTGTACCGGCCGCACCGACTGCAAGGATGGTGAAGTTGATTTCCTTCTCACCATTCACGATACGCTCGATGAAGGTCGGGCGCTCAACATACATGTTCAAGAGCACACCACGGGTCGAGTCCACGATAGCAGCAACGTAGCCGCTTGAAGCATTTTGCAGGGCAACAACGTCTGGCAGAAGAGGCTCCGGCTGACGAGGCATGATATTCAAACGACCCAGCTCGGGGATGTAAGCAAGGAACTCACCGTCTGCCGAAGCAGTGAACGGGCCGATTCGAACGACTTCAGTGCTGCGTGGCGTACCGTTTGGCTCGACGACGACTCCGCTATACTTGGAGACTTGGCCGGTTGAAGTCATCTCGCGGGAGATTTCAAACCACAGACGCTCAAGTTGAGCAGTTGTCAGTACCCTTTCGCTGTTCGCAATCTGCTCCAGGAAACTGATGCGGTTGTCGGCCTCCGTGGAGTACTGGGCGTTGATCAACGACTGCTCCATCGGGCTAACGGAATCTCCGGCAACCTGACGGGCAAGACCGAAAACCTCGCCAACACCTAGCTGGCCAGCCTTGTCACGCAACTCCGTGTTCATCTGGTTAATCTTCAGATCGTTATCGGAGTACTGCTGGGTTTTTGCATCAACTTGCGTCTGTATGGCGCCACGCTGCTGGTTGATACGCTGCATGGCAGCCTGCTTGTCAGCATCGCTCATAGCATTGTATTCGCCAGCACGCTGCTGATATAGCGCGGTTTCAGCTTCGCGGGTTGCACGAGCCTGATTCAGCACGTCGGTAAGGCCTTGGGCCTGCACGAGCACAGACAGACTGACGGAAACCAGAAGTGTAACGCCGCCGAAAATTTTACGGATGTGCTTGTTCATATTGCGTCAACTCCGACCTTAGTTGGCTTGCTGCGGGGCCGGAACCGGCACATGGAGGAGTTCCGGAGCACCTTCTTGACGTGCAACGGAGAGAGCCTGCTCGACATTTTCGGCGTATTCAGGCGACAGTACCCACTGTTTGGCGGAAGCATCCCAGTAGCCGGTTTCGCTGCCATCGAGGGTTTGGTACATCAAGGAAACGCGGCCCAGCTGTACGAACTGCACAGTACGAGCTTCAGCGCCTTCACCCAGCGAGCCTTCATAAGCGCTTAGAGTGCGGCCGTATTCGAGCTCAATCTGATAAGCTTCGAGGATACGACGGTATTTTTCAGAGATGGCCACGTCAGCGCGGCCCATCAGCTCTACCAGATTGCGCACACGAGTAGTGCGCTCTTCCAAGAAGAACGGGATATCGGCCTGAACGAAGAGATCCAGCGTCTGAACCATGCGCTCCATCAACGGGAGTACTTCACGGTTGGTGGTTTCGATTTCGGTCAGCTGGGTCTGGATGGAAGCCATTTCAGTTTCCTGGGCACCCACCTGCTGCTGCAGCTGATCGTTGTATTTGTTGAGAGAGTCGAGTTCGGCAAGCGCTTGAGCGTAGGCGTTGTTCAGTTCCTGAGTCTGGTCCACCAGGGTATTGATATTCTCCTGTGTGGCAGCTACTGCAGCGTTGGTTTCGGCTTGAGCGCCAACTGCTGCTTCATTGAGCGGTTGCTGCTGGGCCATGACCTGTGCGGCCGGGAACATGGCGATCAGCAGAGCTTTCTTCATGGCTGATTGCAACGTCGAATTCGTGTGCGCGCCCATAATGCGGGTGGGTACTTTGGTGAACATTGGATTTACTGTCTCCCCCTAAAGAAGAATGAAGATTTATCCGGAAAAAAAGCAAAAAATTCACTCTAGCCTGTGTAGGCCAGAAAATGAGTTCCGCCACGATGGTATTATTTTCCACTACGGTTGTCGATAAGTCGGTCGAAAATTCGGGAATGAACCATTTTCAACACCGGACATGTGAAAACGGCAACACTCCTCCGACCCATTACACTTCCGTAGCAATCAGAAAACACAAGCTAAAGCAGAGTAATACCTATGCATCAAATATAACCTTACCGTCTTTTTTATGCCAAGCCCTGTGTTGACCGAATAGTGATACAAGTTCGCTCACTGGGCAATGTGACCGCGCGTGTTCGGTGGCGGCCATAAAAATGACTGACTAGTCAACTTTTGCTAGACGTACTGAAGGCCAGGATCCCCTACCAAAGCGCCAATCAACCATGAAAATCCGATCGCTGATCAATATTGCCCTGCTGGCCATCCTTCTCATTCTTTCGGTAGCCGCATTTTATTATCGGGAACAATCTTTGGCTGAGTTCAAAAGCGCATTGCAAGGCCTCGACATCACAACAGCAGCCATGATCTTCATAGGTGTCTCGGCCATTGCTGCACTGGCACTGTTTCCGGTCTCACTGCTGATGCTCTTCAGCGGCGCCTATTTCGGGCTGTGGTGGGGATTGACTGTCAACATGCTCGGATTCATCAGTGGCGCCATTCTGGCTTTCCTGACAGCGCGACACCTCGCTCGCGACACAGTCGCGGCATTGCTACCATCATCGGCACATGGAGTACTGGAAAAGATGGGCACGTCGGGCTGGCGAACTGTGGCAGTACTGCGTGCGGTCGGAATCATACCCGGCGTGTTAGTGAACTACGCACTCGGCATCACAGCCCTACCTGTCATCACTTATGTATGGGCATCGCTGGTTTTCACCCTACCGAATGTGCTGATCATCACCTACGCAGGCGTGGCAGGCGAAGATTTCGTCCGCAACGGCGAGCTTGGCAAACTCTTGCTGGCCGTATCACTACTTGCGGCCGCCACACTGGCAGCCACATTGCTGCGCAAACACTTCACAAGATAGCGGGGTACAACGCCCTCACTTCTTGCGCAAAGCATCCTGCAGTAGAGAACCAAAACTTCCAGTACGCTGCAGACCAGCTCCGGCAGCATCCCGCGAGGGGCGGCCGCCACTCTCAGTCGAATAGCCCCCACTGCGATTGGTCGCACCACCACCGGCACGCGCTTCGCGAACAGGAGCGCCAGCCTCGGGCAAAGGATCATCAAGCCGCATGGTCAACGCGATACGCTTGCGTGCAGTATCCACCTCAAGCACCTTCACCTTAACAACATCACCTGTTTTGACGGCAGCGTGCGGATCCTTGATGAAGTTCTTTGACAATGCTGAGATATGGACGAGCCCATCCTGATGGACGCCAATGTCAACGAATGCACCGAAGTTGGTTACGTTGGTGACTGTACCCTCCATCATCATGCCCGGCTTAAGGTGCTTGATCTCCTCTACACCCTCCAGCAACTCAGCCGATTTGAATTCGGGCCGCGGATCACGACCAGGCTTCTCCAGCTCTTTCAGAATGTCCTTAACCGTTGGCAGTCCGAATCTGTCGCTAACGAACTGCTCAGGCTTGAGCGAACGCACAAAGCTTGAGTCGCCGACCAGTTCATGCACTTTCCTGTTGGTAAGTGCAACGATCCTCTCTACCACCTCATAGGACTCAGGATGCACGGCCGATGCATCGAGCGGGTTGTCACCCTGCATGACGCGAAGAAAACCGGCAGCCTGCTCGAAACATTTTTCTCCCAGACGCGGAACATTCAGCAAATCCCGCCTTGAGCGGAATGCGCCGTTCTGATTGCGGAACTGTACGATATTGCTGGCGATGGATGATGTCAGACCGGAAACGCGTCGCAGCAACGCAGCCGATGCCATGTTCACATCAACACCGACAGCGTTCACGCAGTCCTCAACAACTGCATCGAGACTCTGCCCCAGCTTCACCTGGCTCACATCGTGCTGGTACTGGCCGACTCCAATCGACTTGGGCTCGATCTTGACCAACTCGGCCAGCGGGTCCTGCAGGCGACGCGCAATAGAAATGGCACCACGTATTGAGACATCAAGCTCGGGGAATTCCTCGCGCGCTATATCAGATGCCGAGTAAACGGACGCACCAGCCTCATTGACCACAATGCGCTTCAGCTTCAGCTCCGGATGACGCTTGGCCAGATCTGCTGCCAGCTTGTCGGTTTCGCGCGATGCAGTGCCGTTGCCTATGCTGACCAACTCAATGCCATGGCTTTTGCAAAGATGTGCAAGCACGACTAGCGACCGGTCCCAGTCATTTTTCGGCGCATGAGGATAGATCGTCGTGTTTTCCAGATACTTGCCTGTACGGTCAACCACTGCAACCTTCACCCCAGTGCGCAATCCCGGGTCGAGCCCGAGAATTGCTTTCGGGCCAGCAGGCGCCGCGAGCAGGATTGCCTTGAGGTTGGCCGCAAAAACGCGAATTGCTTCCTCTTCGCTATGTTCGCGCAACTGGCCGAGCAGGTCTGTTTCCATACGCAACAGCAACTTCACCTTCCAGGTCCAGCGCACCACTTCTTTCAGCCATGCATCCGCGGCCCGCCCCTTGTCTTCAATGCCGAAATGGCGGGCAACCATTCCTTCGCATGGGTCGGGCTGACCGGCCTCAACACCTTTGACACCAATCGCCACCTGCAGAAAACTTTCATTACGCCCACGGAATACCGCCAGCGCACGATGGGAAGGCACCTTGTTGAGCAATTCGCTGTAGGCAAAATAATCACGGAACTTCTCAGCTTCCGCTTCTTTTCCTTCTACCACCTTGCTGCGTAGCTCACCCTGGTCCCAGAGGAAAGTGCGCAATTTGCCGGCTATCGCAGCATCATCACCGAAACGCTCCATCAGGATGTAGCGGGCCCCCTCAAGCGCAGCCTTGATGTCAGGCACACCCTTGTCAGCACTGATGAATTGCAGGGCAAGCCCATCCGGCTTCAATGAAGGATCGGCAAACAACTGATCAGCCAATGGTTCAAGACCTGCTTCAATGGCGATCATGCCCTTGGTGCGCCGCTTCTGCTTGTAGGGCAGGTACAAATCCTCAAGCTCAGTCTTGGTTTCCGCAGCTCGAATCTGCTTTTCGAGTTCCGGCGTCAGCTTTTGCTGCTCGGTGATGCTGGAAAGAATGCTTTCCCGCCGCTCTTCCATTTCGCGCAGATATCGCAAGCGCACTTCAAGATCACGCAGCTGCAGATCATCAAGGCCGCCGGTAACCTCTTTGCGGTAACGGGCAATAAAAGGAACGGTAGCGCCTTCATCCAGCAACTGGACGGCCGACTCAACCTGAGACGCTTTGACAGAGAGTTCTTGCGAGATCTTGATGGTGATATTCATTCAATACTTCTATTTCATGTGGTTCGGCGGGAACAGCGCGAGCACCATTCGCTGCCATTACATCCTGAACTGCGCGTCTGATCCACAAATGACTGTGACGCGAACCATGTAAAAACAAAAAGCCCGGCAGTAGCCGGGCTTTTTTACTGCTTGTCTTGCGTTGCAAGAAGTCGGTGACGACTTACTTGCCGGAACGCCAGCTGCCTTCGGTGTACTGCGAACGTACAACTTCGGCATATGGAACCGGGCTGACGCGAGCGCGGATCTTGGTCTGCGAAGCGTAGTTCTCAACCGTGGTTTTGCCGGTCTTCGGTTCTTCGCCCCACAGCAATACCACTTCAGTGCCCACTGCAACGTCGGAATCAACAGTTGCCAGCGACAGCATGGAGCGTTCGTTATAGGAGTAGCCGGAGAACATCGACATACCAACCATTTTGTCACCACCCATTACAGCGTCGTAGTTGCTGTTGGCGTAGTTGGACAGCGGCAAGTCCATGTACTTGGCGTGCTGGCCTTTCTTGAACAAGGAGGCGAATGCGCCAACGACGTCATCGCTGTTCCAGGCCAGGGTGACCTTGCGGCGATGGTTGTTGTTCTGCATTTTTTCCAGCGCTTCACGGCCGATGAAATCGTGGTCGAACTTGATGAACGGACCGTAGCCGATTTCATACGGGGTAACGTAGTAGTCTTCGATATTGTTCGACACGAACGAACCACCGATAGCCCCTACTGCTTCATAGGAGTTGCTCGGCAACCACTTGCGATAGGATTCCATGCGTGGGTCGGTGTAAACAGCCGGCAGCGGCGATGGGATCCAGCCGGATTCCAGCGTGTTCGACGGGTAGGCGCGCGAGCCAACCGGCACGATGCCGAATTCGGCGCCGGCTTTCAGGATGGCGTCCTTGATGCGATCGCCATCTTCGTACGGGCCCCAGATTTCCAGACCAGGTGCGCCGGCCATACCGTGACGCAGAGTGCGCACGCGGGTACCGTCGATATTCATATCAGCCATGTTGAAGAAAGGCAGCTGTTCGAGTTTGCCGCCGTTCAGCTTCTCAATAATGGCCCAGGCGTTCGGGCCCTGGATCTGGTAGCGGTAGCTGATGCGCTTGACCGGCTTACCGCCCGGACGCGACGGCGAACGGTCATCTTCGATGACTTCTACGTCATAGCCGCCAGTAGCAGCGTGGAACTTGATCCAGTTGGCAGACGGCGCACGACCTACGAATACGAGTTCGTTTTGGGCGAGGTGGAACAGGATGCCATCGCCAATTACGTGACCGCTGTGGCTTACAGGTACGTACTGCTTGGCACGGTTGACCGGGAACTTGGCAAAGGAGTTGATGGCGGTATCAGACAGCAGTTTGATAGCGTCAGGGCCTTTGATGTACAGATCCACCATGTGGTGCGACTGGTCGAACAGGACGGCGCTTTCACGCCAGGCGGCCTGTTCACTGCGCCAGTTGTGGAACTCAGGCGCTACAACCGGGTACACGTAAGCACCAATTTTGGAGTTGCGAAGCAGGTCTACTGTATTACCTGCAGCATTCAGTACGTCTTGTAAGCTCTTGCTCATTTTTTTGCTGACCTCTGGGTGTGCGGAAAAATTGGAGCGCGCACTTTACACGGTAGAAGTTGCCTTTGCAACGAGCCGAACCGGACGGTTCTTACCCTTAAGAAACAATTACTTAGACCACTTTCAGCAATGACTAACAGGGTGTTTCCCGGCCGCTCAAGGAGCAGCACACTTCTATAAACAGGGGTTTAAACAACACTTGCGAACACGTTGCCGCAACCGCTCTAGCCAGGAGAAACCTCCGGCCTGGCCGCATCAGGATCAAGTCGCTGGTGAAAATCCCAACAGGGATTTGTATTCCAGAAATTCGCCAAACGCCTGATCGCCAAACTCCCTGCCGTTACCGGACTGCTTGTAACCGCCAAATGGAACGTTGAGATCCAGCCCTGCATTATTGATACTGATGTAACCCGCGCGGATTTGCGCGGCGATGGCCCTGGCGTGGTCGATGTTTCTGCTGTGAACGTAACCACCGAGACCATAGTCCGTGTCATTGGCAATCGAGATTGCCTCTTCTTCAGTATCGTAACCAAGGATACTGAGTACCGGACCAAAGATTTCCTCTCTAGCGATTTCCATCGAATTTTTCACATCGCGGAAGACGGTCGGTTTGACGTAATAGCCTGTTTCAAGACCCTTGGGCTTGCCCGTGCCACCGGTGACGAGTTTTGCACCTTCACGCAATCCGCTTTCGATGAGTCGCTGCACCTTGCCCCACTGGGCTTCGGAGATCACCGGGCCCATCCGGCTGTCGGTCTGAGGGTCGCCAGGCGCCCAACTTTCGGCAACTTCTTTCGCTATCGCACAGGCCTCGTCCATCAGTACGTTGGGGACCAACATGCGGGTTGGCGCCCGACAACTCTGCCCACTGTTCATCATTACACCGTTGATCCCGCCGGCAACTGCAGCCTTTAAGTCGGCATCATCGAGAATAATGTTCGGCGACTTGCCGCCAAGCTCCTGATGTACACGCTTTACCGTTTTGGCAGCCGCTTGAGCCACCTGGATGCCGGCGCGGGTTGAACCAGTGATGGACACCATGTCGACCATCCTGTGTTCAGCAATGGCCTGACCGACTACCGGACCGTCTCCCTGGACCAGATTGAACACGCCAGCCGGCACACCGGCTGCATGGATGATTTCAGCAAAGAGTGCCCCGGAAAACGGTGCAATCTCTGAGGGCTTCAACACCACCGTGCATCCGGTGGCGAGCGCTGGCGCTACCTTTGCGCATATCTGGTGGATCGGCCAGTTCCAAGGCGTGATGAAACCACATACGCCAATTGGCTCCTTGATAACGCGGCTGGTGCCGCGATCTTCTTCAAACTGGTAGGTTTCAAGGATCTTTCGCGCGGTTTTGAAGTGATTTACACCAATTGCTGCCTGCGTACCGTGCGCCAACCATTTTGGCGCTCCCATCTCTTCCATGATGGCATCCCCCAGTTCTGGCACCCGCTTTGCAAATTCCTCGATGATGCGATCAAGCACCACCAGCCGCTCTTCCCTGGTCGTGCGTGACCAACTGCGGAACGCGCGAGCGGCAGCCTGAACTGCCCTGTCCACATCAATCGCACCGCCAACACTGATGATACCGGCCACTGCAGCGGTGGCGGGATTGATGACTTCAAGCGTTCTAGCCGCGACAGGATCCAGCCAGCGACCGTCTATATAGAACTGCAGGTATTGCCGCATCAGCGCACCCTTCCCTATTTTTTTGATTTGTCGCCCAGCAATGGCACGCCCGTCCCAGCAGTCGGGGTCAACAATCCCGCCTGGACATAGGTCCCGAGTTTGGCTCTGGTATCCATGATGTCGAGATTGCGCATCGTCAATTGGCCGATACGGTCCTGCGGCGAGAATGCAGAGGCGCCTTTTTCCATCGTCAGGCGTTCCGGATGGTAGGTCAGGTTCGGGCTGACGGTATCCATGATCGAATAATCGTTGCCGCGGCGCAGCTCGATCGTTACCTCGCCAGTTACTGCTTTCGCTACCCAGCGCTGGGCAGTTTCACGCAGCATTAGCGCCTGCGAATCGAACCAGCGCCCCTGATACAGCAGACGCCCCAGTCGACGGCCATTGTTGCGGTACTGCTCAATGGTGTCTTCGTTGTGGATGCCAGTGACAAGCCGCTCATAGGCGATGTAAAGCAGCGCCAAGCCAGGCGCTTCGTATACGCCACGACTCTTGGCTTCGATGATGCGGTTTTCGATCTGGTCGCTCATGCCGAGCCCGTGGCGGCCACCAATTGCATTGGCTTCATACAACAAAGCCACAGCGTCACTGAATTCCTTCCCATTAAGGGCCACGGGCTGTCCTTCCTCGAAACGCACGCTGACAGTTTCGGCCTTGACCGCTACATCCTCGCGCCAGAACGCCACCCCCATGATGGGCTGCACGATATTGATGCCCTTGTTGAGGAATTCGAGCTCTTTGGCTTCGTGGGTGGCCCCGAGCAGATTGGAATCCGTCGAATAGGCCTTTTCCGTGCTCATCTTGTAGGCAAAGCCGCTCTGCTGCATGTACTCCGACATTTCCTTGCGGCCACCGAGTTCGTTGATGAACTGCTGGTCCAGCCAGGGCTTGTAGATGCGCAGGTCCGGGTTGACCAGCAAGCCGTACCGGTAGAAGCGCTCTATATCGTTTCCTTTATAGGTGCTGCCATCGCCCCAGATGTTGACGTTGTCTTCACGCATTGCTGCGACCAGCATGGTGCCGGTAACCGCACGCCCCAGTGGCGTGGTATTGAAGTAGGTTGAACCTGCCGTGGTGACATGGAACGCACCGCTTTGCAGAGCAGCAATCCCTTCAGCCACCAGCTGGGCGCGGCACTCGATCAGGCGGGCACCCTCGGCGCCGTATTCCATGGCCTTGCGGGGTATTTCGTCGTAGTCAGGCTCGTCAGGCTGACCAAGGTTGGCGGTGTAAGCGTAGGGTACAGCGCCTTTTTCCCGCATCCAGTGCAGGGCGGCGCTGGTATCCAGCCCCCCGGAAAATGCAATACCGACTCTCTCGCCGATCGGCAGGCTCTGCAAAATGGTGCTCATGGCATCTCTCCCGAAAAACAGGCGCGCATTCTACCCGAGCCGGGTGGCGGCGAGAGCACAAATCTGGCCAAGGGCCGTTCTAGCGGGGGGTCACCACCGCGATATGGAGCAATTGCAGGCAAAGCCAGGCGAAACTGCCGGCCAGCGCATCATCCAGCATGATGCCAAGCCCTCCCTTTATATGGCGATCAAACCAGTTGATAGGGAACGGTTTGACAATGTCGAACAGCCGGAAAAGCAGGAATCCGGCCACTACCCAGGGCCAACCGGGTGGCGCCGCCACCATGGTCAGCCAGAAGCCGACGAACTCGTCCCACACAATGCCGCCGTGATCATGGACTCCGAGCTCTTGCGCTGTGCGTTCGCAGAGAAAGATGCCCAGGCCAAATGCGAGAACCAGCATCAGCAAGTACCAGGGCAGCGGCAACTGGGCCAGTAACAGGTAAAAAGGTATCGCTACCAGGGTTCCTGCTGTGCCGGGGGCCACTGGCGACAAGCCACTGCCAAACCCGAGCGCCAGCAGGTGAACAGGGTTGGCAAGGTGTTTCAGTGAAGGCGATGACATGGAATCCTGGCAGGTTGTGTGAATCCGGTCGCAAAACGGGCACATCGGGAAGGGTGGTATACCGGCAATTCCAACTTTGTCACATCATTTACCGCCTGCATCCCCAACAATGGTATCGAGACTACTTTAACAAAGGCTGGGAAATGCCATGTTTTTACTCAATTACCGGCTTAAACCGGCAGTGATAAAGTAACCGCCCCTCAGGATCAAAGCCAAGCCCCACGATCATGCCAACCCGAGTCCACAATCGCTTCACCGAATCCGCTGCCGTGTCCGGCAGGGGCTACACCCTTATTGAGGTGATGGTGATCATGGGCATTGTCGGGGTGATGGCGGCGGTGGCGATTCCTGGCCTACAGGATTCCGTTGAACGCAATGCCCGTGAGAGTGCAGTGCAGGACGTGATGACGGCCGTACAACTTACCCGCTCTGAGGCAGTGGCCGGCGCGCGCAATGTATCGATCTGCCGCTCCACCAACCAGACCAGCTGCGCAGGTGGCAGCGGTGGCGCTGACTGGAATGGTGGCTGGATCATATTTACCGATGGTGGTACCGCCGGCACGCTCGGCACAGGCGACACTCTGCTTCAGGTACATGGTGTGGGCAACAATCAAAGCAAGATCACACTGAAAACCAGCGCAAACGGCAACTTCAGCGGTGACTATCTGCAATTCGACAAGGACGGCTTCCTGCGTACCAGCACTACCGGCGCCTACTTCAAGTTCTGCGACCTCGATAACATCACCACCAAAGCCCGCGCCGTCTGGATATCCAATACCGGTCGCTCTGCGCTGGCCATCAAAACCGGTGGCACAAGCAACGACATTTATAACGACCTTGCAGGAGCGGATCTGGTATGCCCGTAACTCCTTCCAAACCGACCTCACACAACCCGCGCGGCTTCACCCTTATAGAAGTCATGATCTGCCTGTTCCTGCTCGCCATGGGCATGCTGGGCATGACGAGCCTGCAAAACGAAGCGCTCAAACACAATCATGCCGCCTTTATCGACTCACAGGCTCAGTATTTGCTGGCCGACATGGCGGAACGCATCCGCGCCAATCGCGGCAATGACACATATGTGATGACTTACACGGAAAGTCCGCCGACGCAGGCGGTAGACTGTTTGACCAGCACCTGTACCAGCAACCAGATGGCGATCTGGGACCTGAACCAGTGGCGCACCAAGGTCACCGACGCCGATTACCTGCCGCAGGGCGAAAGCCAGATCGAATACGACAACCTGACCCGCGTCTTCACCATTTCGATCCGCTATGACTGGAGTGCGCTGGGCGGAATTGATGTCGACGAAGGCAAACGAATTTTGAGCATCACGACCAGGATATGAGCATGAAACAGATCCGGGGCTCCCGCTTTTCAGTTTTGCATCAGACCGGCCTGACCCTGGTCGAGCTGATCGTGTCGATTGCCATTTCGCTCACCATCATGAGCGGCGTCGTACAGGTACTGGTTGTCAGCAAGAGCAACTTTGTCACAGAGCGAGAACTGGCCACGCTGCAAGAGAATGCGCGGTTTGCGCTCAAGTTCATGTCGGATGAAATCCGACTGGCGGGTTACAACGGCTGTTCATCGAGACCCTATCAGGTAGCGAAGGACATCAAAGGACACACGGGTTACTGGTATCTCAATGATCCCGGGCTGCAGGGATATGAATACGATGCAGGTACTTCGACTTTCCCGACCGACTTCCGCTCCGATGTGCGCGCCAACACTGACGCGGTCGTGGTACGCCGTGGCAAGCCCGCCAACTTGCGCATGACTGCCCACTCCATGAGTGGCGGTACTGCCGGCACCATCACCGTCTCGGCGGCGCACAGCTACCAGCGTGGACAGGTTTTCCTTATCGCAAAATCCGATTGTGCCCAGCTCGGCATGTTCCAGATGAGTGGGCCGGCCAACGCTTCCAATGCCGCTACCACAATTGAGCACAAGACCGGCGTAACAGCAGTTCCCGGCAACGGCACTGTGAACCTGCACGGTTCGTATTCCTATAACGCAGCCGGCACAATAACCGGCACTTCTGCGGCCACTGCATACCCCATCACCTCATTGCTGATGGAAATGGTCAGTGAAGCCTTCTATGTGGGCAACTCCACCACCGACAGCACAGTACCAGCGCTCTTCCGTGAACGCATGCTGGTCAACGCCGCCACCTACACTCCCTACACCGCCGCAGAAGAACTGGTGCAGGGGATTGAAAACATGCAGGTGCTCTACGGCTATGACGCCGACAACAATGGACTGGCAGACCGCTACATGAAAGCAAATGACTCGACATTTGCTACTGCCACCAACTGGAACAACGTGGTGTCGGTGAGGCTGACAGTACGCATGCGTTCGATCTATCCCGTTTACAACAAGGCAATGTCCTACGGCACGTTTGAAGGCATTAGCGGCACCAGTGGCTCCGACGCCTACATGCGCCAGACCCTTTCCACCACGATCATGATGCGCAACAACTGAGGCGGGAACGATGAACACTACGGTTCGCAATCAACCGGTTTGCCGCTCTGCCCAGAAGGGCGTCTTGATGCTGGTAACGCTGGTAATCCTGCTGGTGATCAGCCTGTTGGGCATGGCAACTGTCGACACGACAGGCATCGAAATGCAGATGGCCAGCAACAGCCGCCAGCAACAGCAGGTATTTGAAGCAGCCGAATACACCTTGTCATGGGTCGAGAATACGTTGAAGCAGAACAATTACTTCACTGGTGTACAGCTCAATGGCACCACCGGATGCAGCTCAACCTGTTTCGGCAGCACCTGCACCAATGGTTACTGTTTCAGTGGATCAGCCACCAGGGATACCTATGCCACTTGTTCGATGACTGATCCCGCGACTGCCTTCGCTGCCGACTCGACCATCTGGGCCACAGGCAGTGGGAAGTACCGCACGCTGACCGTTCCCTCGGTAGGACTGACAACCAGGTACATCATCGAATACCGCTGTTTCACGACGCGTAACAACGACATCGCCATCACCACAGCCGGCAATGCCGTGGGCATGTATCGCATCACCACACTGGCAACCGGCGAAGACGGCCGTGCCCGCGTAATGCTGCGCAGCACCATCAAAGCCATTTAACCGAACCCTGTTCTTCAGGAGGAAGTCATGACACCCCTAATCCCTTCGCCGAAATCGCATCTGCTGCGACCTTTGTTGTCGTCTTTGCTGTTGTTGGCGGGTGTTGCCTGCCTGCAACCGGCGTTTGCACAGCTGACTTCGTCCAACTTCGCACTGACACCACCATTGATCACCGAGAGCTCCCCTCCCAACGTCATGCTGGTGATGACTGACGATCATGAACTTTACAAAAAGGCCTACTCCGATTTCAGCGACATCACCGGCGATGGACTCATCGACGGCAACTACAGCGACGGCCTGACCTATACCGGATACTTCGACAGCAACTTCTGCTACACCTACGACAGCACAGACGCTCGTTTTGAACCTGCTGCCGACATTACTTCACTGCTGGCCACTACAGGCCACAGTTGCGCCGCAGTTGCCGGCGACTGGAGCGGCAACTTCCTCAACTGGGCAACGATGACCCGTATGGACATGGTGCGTCAGGTGCTCTACGGCGGATTGCGTAGTACCGACACCGCCACGTCCGGCAGCACTGCCGGCGTCACTGTACTCGAACGTGCCTTCCTGCCAGAAGATGTACATTCATTTTCCAAAGTATTCACCGGCACGACACAGAACTACACGCCGTGGACGCTGAGCTCTATCAGTCTTTGCAATACCACTTACGGTGGCAGCTCCAACGCACCGTTGATCCGCGTTGGCAATGGGTCCTGGCCGCTGTGGGCGTCTTCGGAAGTTGTGCAATGCCATTACCGCAGCGAACAGAACAGCGGCCTTGGCAACCAGCCGGACAGCACTGACCGGCCAGCGACATACGACTACAACGTACGAGTGCAGGTGTGCGTCACAGCCCAGGACGTATTGGCGGAACGCTGCAAGGCATACACCAGCAGCACCGGCGACGTTTCCTACAAGCCTATCGGCATCCTGCAGCAGTACGGCGACGGCAGTACCATCAACTTCGGCCTGTTGGCGGGCAGTTACAACAAGAAAATCCAGGGCGGAGTATTGCGCAAGAACATTATGCCGCTAACGGGCAACTCAACGGCTGCCAACAATGAAGTAGACCTTTCCAACGGCACCTTTATCAACCAGGGCGCCACGAACGCAGGCATCATCAACACGCTGAATCGCATGCGCATCATCAGCTGGGACTATTCCAGCAACGTCTACACCGACTGCAATACCTACGGCATCAGCAAGTCAACATTCATGACATCGACATCGTCTGATCGCCAGTGCCGCAACTGGGGCAGCCCATTGTCGGAAATCTATCTTGAGGCACTGCGTTACTTCACAGGCGATGACATTGTAAGCGCACCCACGGCGGGCACCGGCACACCGACCTCAACGTTCAATACGTCCGATGCCACGCTGCTGCCGTCTCTCCCGCAGTTGACCTGGACCGACCCGCTTACCTCCGCCAACTCATGTGCTTCCTGCTCGATCATCGTGCTGTCCACCGGACTAAACAGCTTTGACAAGGATGAGCTGGCAACTGTTTCCGACTTGTGGACAGTCCCCGGCACTACGCGCATGACGACGACCTCTCTCAACACCCTCATTGATTCCCTTGGCACCCTTGAAGGCATCACGAGCGGGAGCTACCTGATCGGTGACAACGGAACCACCAACGATGGCGTTTGTACGGCCAAAACCATCAGTAACCTGTCGAGTGCGCGTGGCCTCTGTCCTGAAGTAGGCGATCTTGAAGGCGGCTTCGGAATCGCTGGTCTCGCTTATCACGCCTATACCAAGGATTTGCGCAACGACTACTCCGGGATCCAGAACGTCAGTACCTATTCGGTATCTCTAGCGGACAACCTTCCGACATTCCGCTTCAGCGTAAACGGCAAATCGGTCACCGTGGTACCCGCCTGCCAGGCCAACACCGACGGCGGCGCCAAACTGAACAGCACCGGCTGGACCAACTGCAGCTTTGTTGACGCCCGGGTTGAATCACAAGATGCCTATGGCGGCCGCATGTACGTGGCATGGGAAGATTCGTTGTGGGGCAACGACTTTGACATGGACGGCGTTTCCCGCATTGAGTGGTGCATTGGCACCAACACTGCCCTATGCCCCGGTGAGCCGCCCAATCCGAGCTACGGCAGCGGTTACGCTTATTCGGATTTCAACTGGAAGACCACTGGCCTCACCGCCGATTCGATACAGATCCGCACCTCAGGTGTGCTGGCAGCAGCTGGTAACGCCCTGAAGATGGGATTCACGATCAGCGGCGTCGGCGCCGCAGCCAACGTCACCAAGGTTACCAATACCACCTCTGCTGCAATGAGCAGCGGCGCAACCCAGTGCAGCGGTTCCCCCACACCGGCGTGCAGTGGCGGCAGCAGCAGCAAATACATCGCCCGCGGCAGCCAGGGCAATGGTGCCCAATATTTCCTGCTGATCCAGGGTGGCTTCGGCATCCGTCGACTGGTTGAAAACAGCGGGAACCAGATTGTTTATCACGAACCGCTGGTCTATGCCGCCAGCTCCAGTACCACCGCAGGCCTGCCGCTGAACAACCCCCTTTGGTTCACCGCCAAATACGGCAGCTTCAACGACATCGATCGTGACGGAACACCCAAGTACCTGAACAGCACCACCGACAACCGCGAATGGGATACCCGCAATACCAGTGGTGCGGAAACCGCTGATGGCATTCCCGACAATTACTTCCCGATTACCAACCCCAGCCAGCTCGGCGAAAACATGTCGCAGATTTTCGAGATCATTACGTCCCGCATCTCGTCTGGTACAGCGGCGGCGGTGGTTGCGAACAGCAGCACCGGTCTCGGTTCTGTCTATCAAGCGTATTACCACCCTCAATACACCGATGAGGCCGGCACCACCGTTACCTGGGGCGGCGTACTGCACTCGATGTTCATCGATTCGTCAGGCCGTTTCCGCGAAGACAACGGTACCGCCGGCAAACTGGACGGCACCAGCACCGACTACATCATCGACATCTTCTACGACAAAACGGTGAATCCGAACCGCACACGCTTCCAGCGCTACACGCAGACAGGCAGCGGCGCCTCAGCGGTACTTACCGCATTCGGCTCCCGCACCGATCTTGAAGAAATAGGCTCAATCTGGAACGCGCGCGACATGCTGGCCGGCATCAGCCAGGCCAATCTGGTGACACAGCGTACCGTCAGTTCCACCACCAATCAGTACACCGAAAACGCCGCGTCGAAGCGCTATATATTCACCTACCTCGACAGCAACAGCAGCGGCACGGTGGGTGCGGTCGACACTGGCGAAGTGATTGATTTCACCGACAGCAACTTCGACTCAACCAATGGCAACGACAACTACCGCTATCTTGGTATGCCCACCGCTTCCGATTCCGCCAAGCTGGTGAAATACATCCGCGGTCAGGACCAGACTGGCTGGCGCTCACGTCTTGTCGACATCCCGGGTGACGGCACGGCCACAGAAAAATACTGGATCCTTGGCGACATCGTGCACTCATCACCCCTGGTACTGAACCCGCCAGCGGAACGCTACGATGTCGACAACGGCGACGAAACCTATGCTGCATTCAAGGCGCAGTACGCCCGCCGCCGCCAGATGATCTACACCGGTGGCAATGACGGCATGCTGCATGCCTTCAATGGCGGCATCTGGGATGCCGAGACAGAATCCTTCAAGACCCGCGCGTGGAACCCTACAACAGAAGCCTATGACGGTGGTCAGCAACATGACCTTGGCGCAGAAATGTGGGCGTATGTGCCGATGAATCTGTTACCGCACCTGCAGTGGTTGAAAGAACGCAGCTATCCACATGTCTACTATGTCGATGCGCCTCCACAGTCTTTCGACGTCAACATCTTCAGCGATGACGCTACCCATCCCTACGGTTGGGGCACCATTCTTGTGGTCGGTATGCGTCTTGGCGGCGGCAATTTCCCGCTGGATCTCAACGGTGATGGCACAACCGATCGCACGATGGGATCGTCGATCATGATTTTTGACATAACTGATCCCGAGCAGAAGCCGACACTGCTGGCCGAGCTGCGCAGCAGTGACATGGGCTTTACCACAAGCATGCCAGCCGTTGTCAAAGCGCGTGTCGCGAGCTCAGCCGGCACCTTCACATCACCAACCACCAACCGGTGGATACTGCTGTACGGTTCCGGGCCGGATACATTAGCAACAGCGGTCAGCAACAGTCAGGATGCGAAGATGTATGCCTATGATCTGGTCAACCGCGCCGCCATAACGCTGAACAGTGCCGCACAAGTGGCTGCAGCCGACCCAAGCGGTTTCTTCGGCGACTTTGCCGCCGTCGACTGGGAAGATGACTACGTTGACGACGTAGTGTACGCCGGCACAGTCGAAGGCTCTGAAACCGCGCCCAGCGGACGCCTCAAGCGTGTTGTGCTGTCACCCGGCACTACCAATCTGGGGTTATCTACTGGCGCAGCGACAATGTCGGATGTGTTCAACATGGGGAAACCCCTCTCCTCCGCCTTGAGGGCACAACAATTCCTCAGCAAGAGTGAGCGCTGGTTGTTGTTCGGCACCGGCCGCCTGTTCACAAGGGTAGACAACCGCTCCACCACACAGCAGAGCTATTACGGCTTCAAGGAAGCCAGCAACTACAACACATCGACTGTGACAGCTGCGCAGCTGGTGGATTCATCGGCTATCTTCGTCAACCGTTCAACCGGGGCAATCACAGATGGCAACACAACAACAGCAGTGACGCGATTCTCGACATCGCTGCCGACCTACACTGATCTGTGGAACTTCATGGACAGCCGCCCCGGCTGGATCAGCAACCTCGCCTTCAGCAGCGGCACCAATCCGTCAGAGCGCGTGTTCAGTCGACCACTGATTCTTGCTACTACGGTATCGTTCACGTCATACAAACCATCGACTGACCTTTGTACGGTCGAAGGTGACGGTTATCTGTACGCGTTGAACTTCCGTACCGGCACGGCCGAGACCTTTGCTCCCTTTGGCGATAATCCGTCGTACGCCAACATTGCAGCCGAAGTACTTGAGCTCGGTCAGGGAGCGCCGTCGGCACCGTCGGCCATCGTGCGTACCGGCGATGACAGGGGCGTCAACTCGTCAAACACCGGCGACATCTCGATCGTCTCGGGTTCAACCACCGGTGTAACCACCAGCACCGGCTTCAGTTCAGCGCCCGGCACCAACAATCGAATGTCGTGGGAACAACTGGAAGTCCTTTTCTGAGTCATGGAAACCTTGAATCCTGCCGGGGAAACCCACACGATAGTGCCGACAAATCCCGGCAGGAGCTCCATCATGCGTAGATTTCGCGGTTTCACTCTGACTGAACTGGTCATTGTCATGGGTATCGTTGGCATTCTGGTGGGTGTGGCGCTGCCGACATACCGCAAGTCCACTCTCAAATCCAACCGTTCGGATGCGCAGATTACGCTGACACGTCTTGCTACGCTGGAGGAGCGCTTCTATTTCCGCGAGAACAACTACACCACCAGTTTTGCCGATCTCGTGACAGGCGCTACAGCCGGTCAGCCAATCAGCAGTGACGAAGGAAAATATTCAATTGCACTGTCGCTGCCAAGCGGAGCAACAGCGGGTACCGCATGGCAGATGACAGCGACAGCTGTCGGTGGCCAACTGAGCGATACCGATTGCAAAACCTTTACCCTCACCAGTACGGGCGCCAAGACGGCAACCAACAGCTCCAACGCCGCCACTACTGCCTGCTGGTAACTGGTTTGTTGCTGGCTTGTAACTGAGGCCACAGGTCTGGGATCTCACTGATTGCGCATCACTCACACGCCAATGGTGTGCCATCGGCGCCTTCCCTGACTCCATCACCATCGCTGTCACGCGCCACCCTGGTTCTGCCCGTCTGGGTAAAGATCAACTGGCGGGCCATGGTTGTGTTGCCGTCCGGCGGACACCAGGTAAATGAACCACTTTGCCCTCGAGTGAATCCGAGTGGAGTGAACTGCACATATTGGCGGTTGGGAAACGAGCGCAGCTTCACGGTGGCAGCAGTACCAACTGTCCTGAAGCCGGCCTGCCGCAACAACTCCTCCCCGGCATCGAGCACCCCATCGCTGTCGTTATCGACAAACACCAGCACTCCGCTGTTCCAGTGACTGCCACACTGACCGGCACCATTATCGCGACACAACGTGACATTCTGGCCGTGAGTCACTGCACTTGAACGGGCAAATGCCATTTGCCGAGCCAGTTCATTGAGGAGTGTTTCGCCCTGCTGGGTCCGCACGGTTGCTCCAAGGCCAGGTACCGAGAGATTTGCCAGTATGGCCACGATGGCAACGACAACAACAACTTCGAGCAACGTGTAGCCGCAATCCCTGCGCAGCATGGTTCACCTCCTTGTGAATCCGATCGAACACATCATGTGTTCTGCACTGGCAGTAAAGACGCTTTTGACGAAATTGCAAAAATTTCGTCAGGAGAAATGCAGGTAGCCTGCCGAGGGGAAGAGAATCACGCTGCCGTCAGCAGCAACGACTTCAATTCCAGTGCCGGCTGTGACGCGTCCGATGCGGGCGACTGCAGTTCCGGTTGTAGCTGCTGCGTCAGCGATGGCAGTGCGCTGTGCAGGTGACGCTGTGAATACCAACTCGTAGTCGTCACCTGCAGTCAACGCCAACTGCAATGCCTGAGCCGGTGCACACAACGCTGACAGCGTAGCGGCAACAGGAACCTGTTCTGCGTGCAATTGCATCGCTACACCGCTGGCACGCGCAATATGACCGAGATCAGCCAACACCCCGTCCGAAACATCCTGCGCTGAAGTGGCGAGTCCACGCAGCGCTACGCCAAGCGGGAGGCGGGGCTCGGGGCGGTAGTACGCTACCAGCAATTCATCGCGCTGCATTGCACTGGCAGCAGGCAATTTATTTTGCAGCACTGACAATGCGAGACCGGCTCTTCCCAGCTGGCCAGACACGTATACATCATCACCGGCTTTCGCCCCGTCACGTCGGAGTGCCGTACCGGCTGCAAGCCTGCCCTGTACCTGTATCGCAATCTGCAACGGCCCCCGCGTGGTATCGCCGCCAAGCAAAGGGCAGCAATACCGTGCGGCGGCATCAAGCAAACCATCGCTGAATCCCTGCAGCCATGTTTCGTCAATCCGTGGCAACGTAAGCCCAAGTGTGAATCCGAGCGGCGTTGCGCCCATGGCAGCGAGATCACTCAGGTTTACTGCGAGCGCGCGTCCTGCCAGCAAATGTGGATCAGCATCTTCGGGAAAGTGCACACCAGCCACCAGCACATCAAGCGAGAGTGCCAGCTGTTGACCTGCCGGCAACTCCAGCAGTGCGCAATCATCTCCGGGGCCGAGCACCACACAAGGATGCACCTCCGGATCCGCAGCAAGGCCAGGACGCCGGAAGTAACGATTGATCAGTTCGAATTCGGAGAGAGCCATGGCTGCTTTCCCCAGCAGGAGCAATCAGCCGCGCTGCTCAAGCGCGCGCAGTTTGCGGGCGGCCTTGTCGAGCACGCCGTTGATGAACTTGTGGCTCTCACTGGCGCCGTATTTTTTGGCGAGCTCAACATATTCATTGATGACGACGCGATAAGGCACATCAATGCGGTGACCCAACTCATAAAGTCCCAATCGCAGAATACCGGTTTCGATTGGATCAAGTTGTTTTATGTCACGATCAAGATACAACGCGAATGAGTTGTCGATGGCGGCAGTATTGTTGGCGATGTGACTGATGGCGTCGTGGAAAAAATCCCAGTCAGTCTTGCGTCCATTGTCGGCACGGAACTCGGCTTCTACCTGCTCGGCTTCGGCACCGGCCAGCTGCCACTGGTACAAAGCCTGCACCAGCAGGTCACGTGCACGTTTGCGCTGCGCAACTGCAATCCCAGACTTGCCGCCGTTGGACATTGTCTCAGTTGTCCAGCTTGCGCAGCAGACTGACAAGCTCAATCGCGGTCATGGCAGCATCCGAGCCCTTGTTGCCGGCCTTGGTGCCTGCACGTTCGACAGCTTGTTCGATGCTGTCGACCGTCAGCACACCGAATACCACCGGCAGGTCCTGCTGCATGCCAACCTGACCAAGACCCTTGGCGCATTCACCGGCAACATAGTCGAAATGCGGCGTGCTGCCGCGAATCACGGCACCCAGCGCAATGATGGCATCGTATTTCTTCGATACAGCCAGCTTCTGCGCCACCAATGGCAATTCAAACGCACCGGGAACCTTGACCACAGTGATGTTTTTCTCTGCCACGCCATGGCGCACCAGCGTGTCGATCGCACCTGCCAGCAGGCTGTCGACGATAAAACCATTGAAGCGGGACACTACCAGCACGTAGCTGGCATTGGTGGGGCTGAAATCGCCTTCGAGTGTTCTGATATTGCTCATGGGATCGTTCTTGTCAGTTCAATGGGGTTGCCAATAATGGATTCATTGCTTGCCGGCAGGGATGTATTCAACCACTTCCAGATCGAAACCAGAGATGGCGTACTTGGTCGGGTAGCTCATAAGCCGCATCTTGCCGACACCGACATCGCGCAGTATCTGCGAGCCGGTGCCTACTGTCAGATAACTGCCGTGGGGCGCTGCTTGCGGCGTGCGACCTTCAGTCAGTGCGGCGAAACGTTCGAGCTGCTCAGTCACTTCACCGTTGCCGCGTTCGTTGGCCAATAGTACCACGACGCCCCTGCCTTCCTCGTTGATGCGCGCCATCGATTGCTGCAGCGACCATGATGGCCGCAGCGGATTGGCAACGCCCAGCAGATCACGCAAGGGGTCCGTGGTCAGTACACGCGCCAGCACGGGCTGATCAGGGGTAATGCTGCCTTTGACAAGCGCCAGATGCGTCAAATCACCGTCTTTGTAGAGATCACGGTAGCAGTAAACGTCCCAATCGCCATGGAGCGTTGGCAGGCGGTACTTGTGGGTGCGTTCAACCGTTTTTTCGGTCGCAATGCGGTAATGAATCAGATCCTGGATGGTGCCGATCTTGAGGCCGTGTTCCAGCGCAAACTTTTCCAGATCAGGCCTGCGGGCCATGGTGCCGTCAGCATTCATCACTTCGCAGATTGCAGCAGCCGGCGTGAAGCCTGCCAGCCTTGCCAGATCACAGCCGGCTTCGGTATGGCCGGCACGGCGGAGCACCCCGCCTTCTTTCGCCATCACCGGAAAGATATGGCCCGGCATGATGACATCGGTGGACTTGGCATCAACTGCAACGGCGGCCTGGATCGTGCGTGCGCGATCGGCAGCTGAAATTCCGGTGGTCACGCCAGTGGCGGCTTCAATCGAAATCGTGAAATTGCAACCGAACGGTTGGGCGCTGCTCTGTACCATCAACGGCAGGTTGAGCTGGCGGCAGCGGTCCTGCGTCAGTGTCAGACAGATCAGCCCGCGTGCATGGGTTGCCATGAAGTTGATGTCTGCAGCAGTGATCCTGTCGGCCGCGATCAACAGATCGCCTTCATTTTCGCGGTCTTCGTCATCCATCAAGATAACGATCTTTCCCTTGCGGAAATCGTCAATGATGTCGGTGATGCTGTTGAGTGCCATGACAGTTTCGCTCACGAATTGATGAAGCCGGCACGTGCCAGCTGGTCCAGCGTCACACCGGTATCCGCTGCGGCGTTGCCCTGCAGCAGGCGTTCGAGGTAGCGCGCAATTACATCCACTTCCACGTTGACCTTCTGGCCCGGCTTGAACATATGCAGTGTCGTGCGTTCTGCCGTATGCGGAATGATATTGACGCCGAATTCATTGCCGTTCACTTCATTGACCGTAAGACTGACGCCGTCGAGACACACCGAGCCTTTGTGCGCGATGTAGCGCGCAATCGCAGCCGGCACGCGGAATGTGAGCCGCTCGCTGCGCGCATCAGGTGTGCGGCTGACCAGCTCGCCGATGCCGTCAACATGCCCACTGACTATGTGTCCACCGAGCCGGCTCTGCGGCTGCAGCGCCAGCTCCAGATTGACAAGATCACCTTCGCGCCAGTGTTGCAGCGTAGTCACTGCCAGCGTCTCGCGCGAGACATCGGCGCTGAAGCTGTGCGGCTCCAACTGCACGGCAGTGAGGCATACACCGCTGACGGCGATCGAGTCACCCGGTTGGACACCGGCAAGATCAAGCCCTTCAGTGCGCACGGTCAGACGCCAGTCACCATTGACGACCTGGATGCGCGCGATGTTGCCAGTAGTTGCAATAATGCCGGTAAACATGGGTAAAGCGGCCTTCAGGCCTGCGGCAGGACAAGGGAGCGGATTCTACAGTCTTCGCCCACCGTTGTGACATCAGCGAAACGCAATGAAAGCTTGTCGGCCAGACGTTCCAGCCCGGGCAACACCGCCAGCGGCCGCGCCTTTTCCCCCAGTAATGCTGGGGCAATATAGGTAAGCAGTTCATCAACAAGGCCGGCTTGCAGCAGCGCTCCGGTCAGTGTGGCACCTGCTTCCACCCATACTTCATTGCACTGCCAATCACTGGCAAGCTGGCGCAACAGTGTGGTGAGGTTGACACGACCATTCAGCAGAGGCACCGCTGTTATCGTGCATTCCGCCTGCAGTCCGCTGCTGCACACATCCTGCTGCTGCAGACGTGACGCAGCCTCCGGCCCGCAGGCAAGTACCACCTTGCCGGGCAAACGCAGTAGTTGTGCCGAGGGAGACGTGCGGCCGTCGCTGTCGGCAATCACACGCAGCGGTTGCAGTCCGCTGTAATCATCGAGCCGAACAGTCAGCGCCGGGTCGTCATGCAGCACGGTACCTACACCCGTGAGGATCGCGCAGCTGCGGGCACGCCAATGATGGACGTCGATGCGGGCTGCACTGCCGGTGATCCACTGGCTTTCGCCGCTCGCCATGGCGGTGCGACCATCCAGACTCATGCCGACCTTGCAGCGCACATACGGCAAACCACAGGTCATGCGCTTGCTGAAACCCGGATTCAGCGACTCCGCTTCAGCCTGCAGCACTGGCCCGTCAACCCTGATGCCGGCCTCGCGCAATCTTGCCAGTCCCTTGCCTGCCACCAGCGGATTCGGATCTTCCATCGCGTACACGAGTCGCGAGATACCGGCCAGCAGCAACGCTTCGGTGCAAGGACCGGTGCGCCCGTGATGGACACAAGGTTCGAGCGAGACGTAGACCGTCGCGCCACGCGCCAGCGCGCCGGCCTGCTGCAGAGCGTGCACTTCGGCGTGGGCCTGGCCTGCCACCTGGTGCCAGCCCTCGGCCACCACAGCGCCGTTGCTGACAACAACACAGCCCACTACCGGATTCGGCCGGCATGTCAGCCGGCCGCGTTCGGCAAGTGCGAAACAGCGGCGCATGTATAGGTCGTCTTGCATCATGATCGTTGGGAGCCCGCAAACAGGGGCGGCTGCCTGAAACAGGCTCAGCCGGATTTGTTGTCCTGTTCCATGCTGTCGATGACTTCACGGAATTCGTTGAGGTCTTTGAAGCTGCGATAAACGGACGCGAAACGAACGTAGGCGACTTCGTCAAGCTTGCGCAGCTCTTCCATCACCAACTCGCCCACCATCTTGCTCGGAACCTCACGTTCACCACTGGCGCGCAGCTTGTGGCTGATGTGACTGATCGCTTCGTCAATCTTTTCGACACTTACCGGCCGCTTCTCCAGCGCCTTCAACATGCCCGACCGCAGCTTCTCTTCATTGAACGGCTCGCGTGCACCCTTCTGCTTGATCAGCCTTGGCATTACCAGTTCGGCGGTTTCAAACGTAGTAAAACGTTCCGAGCAGGTGATGCACTCACGGCGACGACGCACCTGGTTGCCTTCAGCCACCAGGCGCGAATCAATCACCTTGGTGTCGTCGGCATTGCAGAAAGGGCAGTGCATGCGCTACCTCAGCCGTAAACCGGGAAGCGTGCGCACAGTGCCAGTACTTTGGCTTTGACGACAGCCACCAGCGACTCGTTTTTGTGGTCTTCGAGAATGTCGCAGATCCACTGCGTCAACTCGGTGACTTCAGCAATGCCGAAACCACGGCGGGTGACTGCAGGCGAACCGATACGCAAGCCACTGGTGATGAAGGGTGGCCGCGGATCGTTCGGTACCGCGTTTTTGTTGACGGTGATATAGGCACGACCGAGCACTTCATCCGCTTCCTTGCCGGTGATGTCGCGACCAACCAGACTCAACAGGAACAGGTGATCATCGGTGCCGCCCGACACGATGGTGAAGCCACGCTGCTGGAACACCTTCACCATCGCCTTGGCGTTGTCGAGTACGCGCTGCTGATAGGCGTTGAATTCAGGGCTCATCGCTTCCTGGAAACACACTGCTTTCGCCGCAATGATGTGCATCAGCGGGCCACCCTGGTTTTCCGGGAACACGCCGAAGTTGATTTTCTTGTCCAGTTCGGGGTCATCCCCCATCGTCAGGATCAAACCACCACGCGGACCACACAGCGTTTTGTGCGTGGTTGATGTCACCACGTGCGCATGCGGGAACGGATTCGGGTAGAGGCCAGCGGCAACCAGACCGGCGACATGCGCCATGTCCACCAACACCTTGGCGCCCACACCGTCGGCAATACGGCGTACGCGGGCAAAGTCGATGAAGCGCGAATAAGCCGAGAAACCGGCCACGATCACTTTCGGTTTATGTTCGTTGGCCAGCGCCTCCATCTGGTCGTAGTCGATTTCGCCGGTGTCGGCATTGAGGCCGTACTGCACTGCCTTGTACACACGGCCGGAGAAACTGACATTGGCACCATGCGTCAGGTGCCCCCCATGGGCCAGACTCATGCCGAGCAGAGTGTCGCCCGGCTTCATCAGCGCGGCGTAAGCGGCGGTGTTGGCCTGCGAACCGGAGTGGGGCTGCACGTTGGCATAACCGCAATTGAACAGCTTCTTGGCGCGGTCGATGGCCAGCGTTTCCACCACATCGACGAATTCACAGCCGCCGTAGTAACGCTTGCCCGGATAACCTTCGGCATATTTGTTGGTGAGCACGCTGCCCTGGGCTTCCATTACGCGTGGGCTGGTGTAGTTCTCCGAGGCAATCAATTCGATGTGCTCTTCCTGCCGGCGGGCTTCCCCGGCAATGGCGGCAGCCAGTTCTGGATCGAAACCGGCGATGGTCATGTCGTTCTTCAGCATGGTGCTCCTTTGGGGCTCCTCAACAATGCAATCCGGTGGTGCGCCCCCACAGAGTTGCCGCACATGGACTTGTTTTACGCGCTACAGGTAGAATTCCAGCCCGCATTCTACCCCAAGCCCCTGTTTTTATGGCCCAATTTGTCTACACCATGCACCGCCTTGGCAAGGTTGTTCCGCCCAAGCGCGAAATCCTCAAAGACATCTCATTGTCGTTCTTTCCCGGCGCCAAGATCGGCGTACTCGGCCTCAACGGCTCGGGTAAATCCACGCTGCTGCGCATCATGGCCGGCGTCGACAAGGACTTCGTCGGCGAAGCCCGCCCGCAGCCTGAGCTCAAGGTCGGCTACCTGCCACAGGAACCACAACTGGACGAAGCCCGTACGGTGAAGGAAAACGTCGAAGACGGCGTGCGCGAGATCAAGGACAAGATCGATGAGTTCAACGCCATCAGCGACAAATTCGCCGAGCCGATGAGCGATGACGAGATGAATGCGTTATTGGAACGCCAGGGCGCACTGCAGGGTGAGATCGACGCCTGCAACGGCTGGGACCTCGACCGCACACTGGAAATTGCCGCCGATGCGCTGCGTCTGCCGCCGTGGGACGCCATTGTAAAAAACCTCTCCGGTGGTGAAAAACGCCGTGTTGCGCTGTGCCGGCTCTTGCTGTCGAACCCCGACATGCTGCTGCTCGACGAGCCAACCAACCATCTGGATGCCGAATCAGTCGCCTGGATTGAACGCTTCCTGAAGGATTTCACCGGCACCGTGGTAGCCATCACGCACGATCGTTACTTCCTCGACAATGCTGCCGGCTGGATTCTCGAACTCGACCGCGGCCATGGCATCCCGTATGAAGGCAACTATTCCGACTGGCTGGCAGCCAAGGAAAAACGCCTTGAAATCGAAGCCAAACAGCAGTCATCGCTGAACAAAACCATCCAATCCGAACTGGAGTGGGTGCGTCAGAACCCGAAAGGCCGCCAGGCCAAGAGCAAGGCGCGTCTGGCCCGCTTCGAGGAACTGCAATCGAAAGAATTCCAGAGCCGCAACGAAACGCTGGACCTGTACATCCCGCCGGGCCCGCGTCTTGGCGAGAAAGTGATAGAGGTCGAACACCTGACCAAGGGCTACGGCGAACGTGCACTGATCAATGACCTCAGCTTCAGCGTGCCGCGCGGATCGATTGTCGGCATCATCGGTGGCAACGGCGCCGGCAAAACCACCTTCCTGCGCATGCTGGTCGGCCAGGAAAAGCCCGACAGCGGCAGCATCTCGCTCGGTGAAACGGTGGATCTTGCTTACGTTGACCAGAGCCGCGACGCGCTCAACGGCGCCAACACCGTGTGGCAGGAAATCTCCGGCGGCGCTGACAACATGATGATCGGCACCTACGAAGTTTCGTCGCGCGCCTACTGTGGCCGCTTCAACTTCAAGGGCACCGACCAGCAGAAACTGGTGCGTGATCTCTCCGGCGGTGAACGCAATCGTCTGCATTTGGCCAAGCTGCTCAAGCGCGGCGCCAACGTATTGCTGCTCGACGAACCGACCAACGATCTTGATGTTGAAACGCTGCGTGCGATGGAAGAAGCGCTGTTGGCCTTCCCCGGCACGGTCATCGTTGTATCCCACGATCGCTGGTTCCTCGACCGCATCGCCACCCACATCCTGGCTTTCGAAGGCGACAGCGAAGTGGTATTCCACCCGGGCAACTACACTGACTACGAAGAAGACAGGAAAAAGCGCAAGGGAGATGTCGGCCCGACACGAGTGAAGTACAAGAAACTGGCGTGATCCACCGTCGCGCTGCGCGCTTTGGCGGACAAGTCCGCATGAAACAAGAACCGGGGCTTGCTCCGGTTTTTTATGACAGTCAGTCGCGCTTGCGGCCCAGTGCGAACCAGCCAAGTACACCGGTCAGTAGCAGCAGACCCACAACGATCAGGCGAAAGCCGTGTTCGTTGTCGCCTAGCGGAATACCTCCCACATTCATGCCGAACAGACCGGCGATCAGATTGATCGGCAGCGCGAGCACGGTTACCACAGTCAGTACGAACAGGATGCGACCGGTTTGTTCGGTGCTGCGGGCCGCCAGCTCTTCCTGGATCAGCTTCACGCGTTCGACCAGCGCGATCGAATCCGTGAGGGCAGCGGCAAATTCCTCGGCCGCCTGCCGCAAGTCCTGCAGGTCGTTATGGCTGATCCAGTCAAGCGGCTTGTTCAGCAAACGGAAAAATGCGGCCGGCTCGGGCGCGAGCAATCGTTGCAAACGCACCAGCGAGCGGCGTAATGCACCGAGTTCCGCACGCGTGGTGGAACTGCGATTGGCCAGCAGGCGGTCTTCGACCTGATCAACGCGGGAGGTGGAGCGGCGCAGGATGTCTGACAATACGTTGGCCTGTTCGCGCAACAGGTGAGCCAACAGATCAACCGGCGACTGGAACAAATGCCCTGCCCGCACTGATTCCCGCAGTTTGTCGACCGATCGCAATGGCCGCAGCCTTGCGCTCAACAGCAGTCGCGGCCCGATACACACACAGGTACTGCCCACTCTCGAAGTTTCGTAACTGGATTCAAACAATACATCGTGGATCACTGCCACCAGCATGTCGTCATCGAACTCGAGACGGGTCGAGCTTTCCTCGGTACGCAAAGAGTCGAAGAAGGCCTGCGGCAGCTTGATGTTCTGCTTCATCCAGCTTTCGGATGCCGCATTCGCGAGCGAGACATGCAACCAGAAGAAATCGTGGTCGGAACCCGGCAGTGGCGCCAACATCGCCGCCACAAAAGTATCAGACGTGATCGCTTCCACCGGGCGTCCGGGAGAGAAACGGTAGCCCCAGATCAGCCCGTGCTGGTCAGAACCGTAGGTGCTGTCGATGGGGCCGACTACGCTCACACACTTTCCCTCACAAATCGAACCGGGCGCGCAGCGCCTTAATTCTTGCACGGCTGGCTTCGACGCTGAGCGGCACCTCGATCCGGGGCGGCAGGGCCGGCTGCACGGGCACGTCAAGTGCTTCGCCGCGCAACACTCGTCGGCACAATTGAGTGTAGTGGTACTCGAACAGAGGGAAGGCCGTGCTCTGGGGCTCGGTGGCCAGCAGGAACCAGCCGGTTTCACGGCCAGCATGATAGATCGCCGGGTGCGTCCAGACTTGTGCGGATTTGGGTTCCGCTGCCAGGCAGGCCTCGCGATAGGCGGCATCAGGGGTCGGCAAGCCGAACAGAGCGGAGCCGTTGTCGCAGGCGGCGATCATCGCCGCCAGCGTCGGCAGATATTCGTGGTTCTGCACCACATGACGAGTGGCGCGGCGGATCACTTCAGGCGGAAATTCAGCCAAAGACTGTAGCCAGTATTTCTTGGCGAGATTGAGACTGCCGTCAGCAGCAAAAGCCTTGTGGAACTGGTTGTGGTAAGCCAGCTCCAGCTCGGCAAACAGCTGGTTGATTACGTCGACATGATCGCGCCCGGCGCCTGTACGCATCGCCACAGCCGGCGGTGCTTGCACGCCGGACAGCGCCTTATTGATGACACTCTCAACAGATTTCATGGGGTACCCGGATTACAACTGCTCAGACGGTGTTGTGACGAATATTTTGCAGCTCGCCAGCGTGGGCCACCTGGTTTCGACCTTTGCGCTTGCTCTCATACAGGCTGGCATCAGCCAGCACCATCAGCTGGGTAATGTCTTTTGCATGGCCCATGTGATCCGGCCAGGTGGCAAAGCCGACGCTAACGGAAGTCGTCAACAGATTACCCTCACCGCCGAACCCGGTCTGCGCCACAGCCTTGCGGATACGTTCGCTGATTTCAACGGCTTTCGCCAGCCCCATCTGCGGCAATACCGCCACGAATTCGTCGCCACCGTACCGACACACGATGTCACTGCTGCGGAAGGAGCTGCGAAGGATCGTGGCTATGTGCATGATCAAACGGTCACCGGCAGCATGGCCGTGGGTATCATTGGTTTGCTTGAGATTGTCGGCATCAAACATCATCACCGTGAGTGTCTGCTTGTTCTGCAGAGTGAGTTGCATCGCTCGCTCCAACTCCAGCTTCAGCGAACGCTTGTTCAACAGGCCCGTCATCTCATCGGTGTTGGCGAGCGACTTGAAAAGCGTGCTGCCGGCCTGAATGTCGTTGGCAAGCAGCGCAGTGACCCATGCCACCAGTATGAATGGCGCAAACAGGATAATCAGCCGGCTGAATTCCGTAAGTGGGAAGTCATTGCTCTGCCGCAACGCCACAAAAAAGTAGGCGATGCCAATGAGTATGATTTCGAGCAGAGTGGCGAGTTTGCCGAGTGTCATCGCGCTGATGATGATGACAAGCAGGTAAAGGTTGGACAGGGGGCTCTGCACGCCACCGGTATTCCAGATCACCCACGTGATGAAGGCGATCATCACCCACGTGGAAATGACCAGCTTCCAGCGATGATTGTTGTTGCGTGCATGGAAGTAGTTGAACCCGATGACGAATACCGCGAAAGCGACCATCGATACCACCATCGCACCGGGCTGCAACATGACGGTACCGGGCGCCAGGGAGTAAAGAATCACCAGCAGCAAGAGCAGCCATTCAATCTCGGCGAGACTGGCAACGTGGCTGCGCATTTCAAGCTGGTCGTCGCCTGCAGCTGCAGTTTTCCTGGAGAACAATGTACGCACGCCCGCCTTCTAGATTCGTCGGCAGCTTAGCACAGCGCCAACTACCCAAGGTACTGTGCAGGGGGGGCGGACCGGCCCACTCGCCCACCACCGCCACATTAACGGAGAAATATCTTTCTCATTTGGCTAACCTGAAGAATAATCAGAGGGCAGTTCGCATCATGCGACTGAAGAATGACGTACGGCTGCCTGCATCCAGGAACGCCTGCCATTCTTAATCAACATTAATTGCATAAAGAGGGTAAAACTTGATGCAAACTTCCACACTGCACTACCGCAAACTTGCGGTGGCGGTTGCGCTTGGCTGTGCCAGCACCTTGGCACTGCCCGCTTTCGCTGCTGACCAGGCCATCGAAGAAGTCACCGTGACCGGTTCGTTCCTTGAGCGCCCGGCCGATCGCCCACAACCAGTGACTGTTATCGATAATGAAGCCCTGCGCCTTGAGCAGCGCGGCTCCATCGCCGAGGTATTCAAGAACCTGCCACAGAGTATCGGTTCCACCTCGATGATCAACTCGCAGCAGGGCGGCGTGAACGGCGGCAACTCGCCGACCGCCACCATCAACCTGCGCGGTCTCGGCCCACGCGCCACCCTGGTGCTGCTGAACGGCGGCCGCCAGACCAGTGACGGCGGCTTCGGCTTCGTCGACATCAACAACCTGACGCCTTCGATCATGGTCGAACGCGTCGAGATCCTTACCGACGGGGCCTCGGCCCTTTACGGTTCCGATGCCGTAGCCGGTGTGGCCAACTTCATCACCCGCAACAACTTCGAAGGCGTTGAAGTGCGCGCCGAAGGCCAGAAGATCCAGGACACGCCTGGCAATAAACCCGACATGAATCTTGGGCTTATCGTGGGTGGCGGCAACGAGACTACCCATGTCGTCGCCGGCATTGACTACGCCACCACCGAAGTCCTTCTGGTGGAAGACCGTTATGAAGACGACCGTTTGCGCCTCGGTCTCACCTCAGGCTTCGGCAACCCGGCTACCTTCCAGATACAGAACCTCAACGGCACACTGCGGCCGACCACCCAGACCAGGCCCGATCCGTTGTGCGGCAGCGCGCTGATCGGCGGCGGTCTTGCCGCTGGCGAGCTCAACCCCACCAAGACCCAATGTCTGTTGTTCAACTCCCTCAATCGCGACATGCAGCCGGAGTCCGAACGCATGGGCGCCATGAGCGTGCTGACACACGACTTCAGCGAAACACTCACCGGTGAGTTCGAAATCGGTTTCGCCAAAACCGACTACACGATTCCTTTCGGCTACGTGACGCCGGCCGGTGTTACCAGTTTCAGCTTCGTCCCCGGTGACAACCCGGGTGTAGCTGAGTCGGTAAAGATCGACCCTACTTTCCCCAATCCCCGTAACGACGCCAACCTCGCCGGTTATCGCTTCCGCGGCCGCGTGATGAGCCCTGTTGGCGGCCCCAGCAATGACCATTTCTCGACGCAGGACACCTACCGGATCGCCGCCCGCTTCAAGGGCGAGTTCAACGAGAACTGGAACTGGCAGCTCGCTTATACCAACTCGTGGAACGACACCATCTTCAAGAGTACGGACACCATCATCGCCCGCCTCAACTCTGCGCTGAACGGCTATGGCGGCCCCAATTGCCAGGCTTCGCCAGCAACTGACACCGCAGGCGCGCAGCGCGGCGTCGGCAACTGCCAGTTCTGGAATCCCTTTGCCAACAGCTTCCTCGCCAAGCCGGGCGACAAGCATTACAACGATCCAAAGTTGACCAACTGGATCGTGGGCCCGCGCACGACCTCGGACTCCGGCGAACTACGCACCTATGACTTTGTCGTCACCGGCAGTCTGTGGGAAATGGCAGGCGGCACCACCGGTCTTGCGCTTGGCTTGCACCGCCGTGAACAAGATTTCTCGCAGGATTGGGACACCCTCAGCGAAGCCCCGGGCAACTGGGCCTTCAACGGCGCAACCGCCTTCCAGGACTTTGGCGGTACCCGCGCCACTGACGCAGCCTTCGCCGAGCTGGTGATGTACCCGACCGATACGCTGGAAGTACAGTTGGCAGCCCGTTATGAAGACGCCGGCAGCCAGGATTCCTTCGATCCGAAAGTAGGCTTGTTGTGGACGCCGATGGATGGCCTCTACCTGCGCGCCTCTGCCGGTACCTCGTTCCGTCAGCCCGGTGAAATCCAGGTATTCGGTTCCGGCCCCGGCGGTGCTTCCACCGATCCAATCGGTGGCGACACCATCAACGCTCGTGGCCTGCTGCTCGGCAACCCCACCCTCGAATCCGAAACGTCAGACAACTGGACCGCTGGTGTGACCTGGGACGTTACGCAGGCCTTCACCGCCGAGCTGAACTATTGGAGCGTCGACTTCCAGAACCTGATCACGCAGGAACAGTCACAGGCTATCCTGCTGCTCGACCGTGCCGACGGTTTCATCACTGACCCGCGCATCATCCTGCGTTCCGGCGCACCGAACGAGGTCTGTGAAGTCACTGGCCGCTGGTCCGGCCGCCTCACCGATCCACGTCCGGTCAACTGCATGTCCGGCTTCGACGTCCAGTTGTTCCGCACTACCTACATCAACCAGGCCTTCCAGAAAACCAACGGGCTCGACTTCGTATTCACCTACGATTTCGATGCACTCGGCAGCGAATGGACCGCCAAGATGCTGGGGTCGTGGACCACCAAGTACGACATGGACGTGCAAGGCAAGCTTGTCGATGGCGTTGGCAGCTACAACACCGCCACCTTTGGTGTGCCTAACCCGGAATGGCGCGGCAACGTCATGCTCGACTGGCGGCGTGAAAACCACATGGCGCGTGCCACCGTGCGCTACACGTCGAAGCTGACGCTGGACGTGCGCAATGCCAACAACACGCTGACGGAAGAAAAGCCTTTCACCACGCTTGATCTTCTGTACGGCTACACACTGGCTGAAGGCGCAGGCAACGTAACCCTCGCGGTAATCAACGCGCTTGATGAAGAAGATCCGCTGCGTCACGGTGCCCAGACTACCAGCACCAGCAACATCTATGAGTCACGCGGCCGCGTTTACCGCCTCGGCATGAGCTGGAGCTTCTGATCCAGCCATAGTCAGTGATACCCAACGGGGTCAGCGCCACAAGTGCTGGCCCCGTTTCTTTTTGTGGGCAGCCCATGTTTGCCCCAGTCTTCTGCCGGCAGCGTTTGGCTATAATCCGGTGCCACTACAACAACAGCCCTTCAGGGTCATCCCATGTCACTGCTTTCTTCCATTGTCCGTACGTCTGCCCTTGTTCTGCTCGGCTGCGCCACGCTGCTGCACGCTGCAGAGGACATTCCGCCAGCACCCGCTTTCACCACGGAACAGCTCACTGCACTGCCGGAGACAGGATGGTTCACCAACGGTGGCAACCTCAGCAACCAGCGTTATTCCCCACTGGCGCAGATCAACCGCGACAACGTCGCCAATCTCAAAGCCGTGTTCAGGGGTGATCTGAAAGACAGCGCACTCGAACTGCGCCACAACAATCAAGCGCAGCCCTTGGTGTACGAAGGTGTGATGTATGTCAGCACCGGCCAGGACGACGTGTTTGCCATCAGCCTCGAAACCGGCGAAACGCTGTGGTCATATTTTTCCGGTTTGAAAGAAAGCGATGCGTTCGTGTGCTGCGGCTGGGTGAGCCGTGGTGTTGGCATGGGTGAGGGCAAGATTTTCATTGGCCAGCTCGATTCGAAGCTGGTCGCGCTCGACCAGAAGACCGGCCAGGTGGTGTGGTCGAACCAGACCGCGGATCCGAAGGTAGGCTACAGCTACACTGCCGCGCCGCTGTATTACGACGGCATGGTCATCATCGGCAACGCCGGCGGCGATCTTGGCACCCGCGGTCGCATCAAGGCCTTCAATGCCGAGACCGGCGCCGAAATCTGGACCTTCTATACCATTCCCGGTCCCGGTGAATTCGGCCACGATACCTGGCCGGCCGACAAGAACGTGTGGGAATGGGGCGGCGCGCCGATCTGGCACACGCCAGCACTCGATCCTGAAGCGGGACTGCTGTATTTCTCCACCGGCAACGCCGGCCCGGTTCTAGGCGGCGGCGTACGCCCCGGTGACAACCTGTTCACTGCATCCATTGTGGCAATCGATGTCAAAACCGGCGAGTACCGCTGGCACTTCCAGGAAGTGCACCACGACATCTGGGACTACGACGCGCCCAACCCGATCATCCTGTTCGAAGCCGACTACAACGGTGTCATGCGTAAAGGTCTGGCACAGGCAGGCAAGACCGGCTGGGTCTACATCCTCGACCGCCTGACCGGCGAACCGCTGCTCGGCATCGACGAAAAAGCGGTGCCACAGGAGCCGCGCCAGGCTACTTCGGCAACACAGCCCTATCCAGTGGGTGATTCGCTGATCCCGCTTGATGTGCAGTACGCGCCGGAGAACTACGACCTCGTCAACAACGGCGCGATCTTCACGCCATTCTACGAAACCACCGTGTTCACCCCGCTTGCCGGCGTCAACTGGCCACCAAGTGCGTATGACCCGACAACCAATTACATGTTCATCTGCGCCACCGACACTGCCAACGCTGCGCGTGCCGATGCGAGCCAGTTCGAAGCACCCACTTTCACCCAGCAGTTCCTTGGCGGGGCCTACGTGGGCGCCGGCTTGCTGCGGCGCGGCATTTATTCCGCTGTCGACCTGAAGACCAACCGCATCGTATGGCAAAAGCAGTTCAATGACGGTTGCCGCAGCGGCTCGCTCGCCACTGCCGGTGGCGTGTTGTTCATGGGCCGCAACGATGGTCGCCTGATCGCGCTTGATACCCGCAATGGCGAACGCCTCTGGGAATTCCGCACCGACGCGCCAATCACCTTTCTCTACAAGGGTCAACAGTATGTGGCTGCCTATGCGGGCGGCGGTTTGTTCGGCGCGCAGAAAGGTGACGGCGTATGGGTGTTCGCGCTTAACGGTGCTATCGGCCAGTTACCACCACCGGGCGCAGCTCCCAATCCGAACCCCACCATGCCAGGCAACGCCGGTGCCACAACACAAGGTGTAGCCACACCACCTGTCGGCCGCGTTGCCGATAAAGCCAACGGCAAAACGATGTACAACGCCATCTGTGTGTATTGCCATGGCGACACCGGTACGGGTGGCCACGGCGGCGGCGCCGAGCTGACCAGTGCGCTGACGACCGAGACCATCATGGCCATGCTGAGCACTGGCAAGAACACCATGCCCAACTTCAGTGCCACGATGAGCCCCGAGCAGATGCACGACATTGCGACGTTCGTGAAGGAAGACCTCGTGCCGTCCCGGTGACGCAGTTGGCCGCACCGCCTGCGACAGTTCACGTATCATCCGGCTGTCGCAGGGGATCCTGCCAAATGTCCAGCACTAGGGATTGCGTCTGATGAACTTCAACACTGTAGGTATCGTAGGGCTGGGCTATGTTGGTCTGCCGCTGGCGCTGCGTTTTGCCGAGGCCGGCTTTAAAGTGCTCGGCTTCGACATCGACCCCACCAAGGTCAGCCAGATCAATGCCGGCAAGAGCTACATCAAGCACCTCGGTGATGATGCAGTTGCAAAGGCAACACAACAGGGCTTCTCGGCAACGGCAGATTTCGCTCATGCCGCCGAGGCCGATGCCCTGATCATCTGCGTTCCCACTCCGCTCAACCAGTACCGCGAACCTGACCTCAGCTTTGTCATCAACACCACCGAATCGCTGCTGCCTTACTTGCGCCCCGGCCAGTTGGTATCACTCGAAAGCACGACATGGCCCGGAACGACCGACGAAGAACTCAAACCACGCATCGAGAGTCGTGGTCTCATTGTCGGCAAGGATATCTATCTTGTGTTCTCGCCGGAACGCGAAGATCCCGGCAACAAGAATTTCACTACGCGTACAATTCCAAAAGTAATCGGTGGTGTAACTGAGGCCTGTCTGGCAGCCGGCGTAGCACTTTATGGCAGGGTGATAGACAAGGTGGTGCCGGTCAGCTCCACCCGCGCCGCCGAACTGACCAAGCTGCTGGAGAACATCCACCGCGCCGTGAACATCGGGCTGGTGAACGAGATGAAGATAATCGCCGACAAAATGGGCATCGACATCTTCGAAGTGATCCGCGCCGCCTCCACCAAGCCATTCGGCTTCGTACCGTACTATCCGGGCCCCGGCCTTGGCGGCCACTGCATCCCGATTGATCCCTTCTATCTCACCTGGAAAGCACGCGAATACGGCGTACATACCCGCTTCATCGAGCTCGCCGGCGAAGTGAACAGCGCCATGCCGGCATGGGTAGTAGCAAAGATAGGCGAAGCACTTAATGAGCGTGAACGCGCGATCAAGGGCAGCAGAATCCTGGTATTGGGTATCGCCTACAAAAAAAATGTCGACGACATGCGCGAATCACCATCGGTGGAACTGATGGAGATGCTGCAACACAAGGGCGCCAGCATTGCCTACTCCGACCCGTGGGTGCCCACGTTTCCAAAGATGCGCCGCTACAAGTTTGATCTGCAGAGTGTTGAACTGACGCCGGCTTCGATCGCATCCTATGATCTCGTGCTGCTTGCCACCAACCACGACAGCTTCGATTACGCGCTGATCAAGCAGCACGCGAAGTTGATTGTGGATACGCGCGGTGTCTATCAGCAAGATGCGTCCAACGTGGTCCGCGCCTGACGCTGCGGGCCACGCTCAGGCGTCACCACCAAACAGATCGCGGGTGTACACCCGTTCTTTGACATCAAGCAGTTCTTCCGTCATACGATTGGCGACAATCACATCCGACTGCTGCTTGAACACGGCCAAATCATTGATTACCACTGAGCCGTAGAAGTCCTGCTCTTGCAGTGCCGGTTCATAAACAATCACTTCCACTCCCTTGGCTTTGATGCGTTTCATGATGCCCTGCACGCTGGAGGCGCGGAAATTATCGGAACCTGCTTTCATCACCAGACGGTGAATGCCGACTACCTTGGGCTTGTGCTGCAGAATGCTCGCGGCGATGAAATCCTTGCGGGTGCTGTTGGCATCGACGATGGCATTGATGAGGTTCTGCGGCACGTCACGATAATTCGCCAATAGCTGTTTGGTGTCCTTCGGTAGACAGTAACCGCCGTAACCGAATGAGGGATTGTTGTAGTGGCTGCCAATACGCGGATCAAGACACACACCCTCGATGATCTGGCGGGTGTCGAGGCAGTGAGTAGCAGCATAGGAATCCAGTTCATTGAAGTAAGCCACTCGCATCGCCAGGTAGGTGTTGGCAAACAGCTTGATTGCTTCAGCTTCGGTGGCATCCGTGAACAGGGTGGGGATGTCCTGCTTGATCGCGCCCTGCTGCAGCAAGCCTGCAAACACTTCTGCACGCGACGATCGTTCACCCACAACAATACGTGACGGATACAGATTGTCGTGCAGCGCCTTGCCTTCGCGCAGGAACTCGGGGGAGAACAGCAGGTTTGTGCAGCCGTATTTTTCCCGGGTGGCGGCGGTGAATCCCACTGGCACCGTCGATTTGATCACCATCACTGCGCGGGGATTGATCGCCATCAGGTCACTGATCACCGACTCCACCGAACCGGTGTTGAAATAGTGGGTCTGTGGATCGTAGTCGGTTGGGGTAGCAATGATGACGAAGTCGGCGCCGTCATACGCATCGCGCTTGTCGAGAGTGGCGCGCAGGTTCAGCGCTTTGTGCTGCAGGTAATCGGTGATGCCGTCGTCGGTGATGGGAGACTGCCGTTTGTTCAACAGCTCGACCTTCTCCGGCACGATGTCGAGTGCCACTACTTCATTGTGCCGTGCCAGAAGCACTGCAATCGAAAGCCCTACGTAGCCGGTGCCGGCAACTGCAATTTTCATGGATTTATCAATACTTTATGTTCATCTGGACTGCGCAGGATTCTACCAGACACCCATGAAGATTTGACTAAATCGACCTGCACCCGGCCGTCACTGCTTCCATGTATCCCATGTACGCAGAATCTGCCCGGCCACATGTCGAGGAAGTTGCCGTCTTCGTCGAACACCTGCATGCGCTCATGGCCACGATCGACCACGAACAGACGTCGGTCTGCAC
>Ga0255096_1000111_pt1 | contig 47568 bp, 40 predicted proteins | sample Colum_Atlam_RepA_2_FD_188563 | JGI IMG/M metagenome (GOLD analysis project Ga0255096, IMG submission 188563) | Freshwater microbial communities from Columbia River, Oregon, United States - Colum_Atlam_RepA_8d | ecosystem: Environmental > Aquatic > Freshwater > River | place: USA: Oregon... | reverse complement strand
ATGCAGTGGTAGAAACCGCTGGAGGCATCTGGATGGGCCTTGAGGCGTCGAGTTCTCATGAAGAGTCTGCCTCATGATTCGATGCTTACGGGCCGGTTCTTTCAAAAAAGAGCCTGTCCCTTTTTTGATGAATTGTTGGTAGTTGCTTTGGACGGTTTGGTCTGGATGAAGGGACGGCTATTCGGCGAGGGCTTTGGATCCCGTGATGCCGGTTTCAAGCCTGCGGACGGTGGGGAGGATCCTTGCGACAGTGGTCGATTCAATCTGACCGGCAAAGGGCTTCAGGTGGAATTCCATGACCCCAACAACATCTCCGTTGCGATCATGCAGGGGGGCCGTGACGACTGCAGCTTCCGTTGTCTTGCCAAAATAGGTCTGATTTTCTTGGTAAACCTTTTTGACGGTCTCACTCGCTGCACCCCCGAGATCCCTAGAATTTTTCGCTGCCAGGCACTTTAGTTCCTTCTGGTTGCCGGAAACGCCATACAGTCGCAGGTTCAACAGTCGAGGCTGCTGTTCCAATGCCTGCCGGACCAGGGTTGCTGCCAGCGTTTCCAGCGGGCGGTAACGGATGATGACATCCGCAAAGAGCGCCGTCGTGTCTGATTTTGTGATGAAGCCGACATGACCAGCATTGAATGTGTTGTCAGTCAGCGTTGGGAATGCGTTGGTCCCGTTGAGAAGCACTTCGATCTGATTTCCTTCAGCCCGAACGGAAAGCTCATACCATTTCCCTTTCTGGAATGAAATCGAAGGCCCAATCGGGGCTGAACGCTCTCCGTCAACAAACTTGTAGAACCGAAGGTTGCTGCCCAACGCGCTTGCGCGGACGACGTAGAAGTTCTTCGAATCCTGATGCCGGAACACCAAGCCCGCGATTTGTTCCAATGAACCTCCGGTGATCTGAAAGCGCGTTGAAAACGTGAAGTCTCCGTAACGTTCCGAGTTGTTGATCAGCAGTGGAAAGCGCTCGTCTTCATTGCTGGGAGCTGTTTGCGCCAACACGGATTTCCGAGACAACTTGGGAGCCTGCGGAGATAGAGGTGGCAGCACTGGAGGGATATCTTCTTCAAGTACCCGCCAATCGCCGGGTTTTCCTGAGCCAGCGAGTTCAGCTTTCCATCCGTCGGGAAGGGCCCCGGGCCGCGTTGAGGAAAAATCGAACTGCCGCTCTGCCGCGGAAAGTAAACTTACCCACGTTGCCAGCATCAACCACGCTGTCGGTCGGATCATGTCGACAGGGAGGGTATAGGGTTCCGCCAACTGGGCAATCTTCACTGCTGGAAACACGGGTGGTTTCGAGCGGGTTTGGAATTTAATTCCTGACCGCGATACCCCGCGATGCTTCCCGGTGGGCTATCGGTCACAATCAAATAAAGCTGCCTCCGAAAAAGCCCACAGGTCAGCGATCTTCGTCCGGCTTTGTTCCGGCTGGATTGCCGGTGGAGTGATTTCGCCGGTACATGTCCGCGACGTAATGGGGACGTTGACGTTGGGCCGGCGGTAGGTGCTTTGGAGGAATGAGTCCTCGCCTCAGGAGTAATTGTTCGTTTTCCCGGTCCAGAATGATCAATCGCATGATAAGGTCCTGATTCTGGCGCAGAAGCTCCCGGATTTCATGCTTGGTTGAGCGTACTTCCGGACTCAGTGAAAGCCAAAAGTTGCGGTGCTGACGTATCCGTTGCAGAGCCGCATCAAGCTTGGGTAGTGCTTGTTTTCGGGCTTCCGACGCCGCAGAGGATTGCGGCGCATCCACTTGACGAAGGTGTTGGGACTCTCGCTCTAGGTGGCCCAGTAGATCCGTGTTGATGGCTAGTTGAGAGCGGAGATCCACCAACATCTGGGACTCCGAGTTCATGGGGTCGAGCTCTTCAAGCTGGAGACGCTGCTGTTGGTGGAGGCTGCGTTGGGCACGAAGAGTTTTTGCATCTCCTGATGGACATTTTGATCCCAGCGCAGGTTGTTGAGACGCCATTGAGCCATTTCACGAATCAACTTCAGCCCGGGAGGTGTGATCGCGGGCTGAGCCTGAGTCGGTCCATTGGTTTTGGTCATCGTTCCTGATTGGGTGGTGTTGGGTCCGTTGGTAGCGCCGCCAGCGGAAACGCCACTGGACACCATGGCTGCGGTATTGGTCGAACCCGCAGTAGCCAAAGCGGGAGGCACCGAGTTGGTTGATAAGGATAGGACCTTGTTGTAGGCTGCCGAAGCTCGATCCGGCTGAAACAAACGTTCGTACATCAACCCGATTTGGTACAGCGCCTGAGAATGCCATTCATCGTTTCCGGGAAGTTTGTCGAGCGCCTCATAGATGAGCAGTGCATTGACATAGTCTCCTTGCTGGTAGAGTTCGTTTGCCAACTTGTTGCCCGTGCGCTTTTGCCAATAGGCCCAATTTTCGGGATCTGTGTTGGATCGCTCCTGCTCGGTATTGAGGAGTTCCATGGTTTGTTGGAGTGCCTCGTTTTGCATGCCCAGCTTCTTGTAAGCCTCAGAGATCAGGAAGCGAACCTCGGCAGTGTACGGTGATTGGGGTACTTTATCGAGGGATAGCTGACCTTCGACGACCACTCCTTTCCAGTCCTGTAATTCGAAAACAGCTTTGACCAGTTTCAACCGCACCAGAGATTCGTTCAGATTGGTGTCCGCAAGCTTGAGGACCCTCCTAAAATAATCCGCAGCACGACCAAACTGGCCAGCCATGAAAAAGGTGTCCGCGATTTCGGTCTGAGCCAAAAGAACCAGAGATTTGTAAGCGGAGAGGTCCTTTTCTTGAAGGCTGATGACCGTCGACATCACGGCGTGGAATTTGGACAAAGCCAATTCCGTGGCGCCAATTTGCCGGTAGAGAATTCCCTGCCGGTACAGTACGGCCGGGGTGTCTGGATCCAGGGGAAATCTGCTGACCAATTGGGAGTAGATTTGTTGGGCCCTACTATAAAACCGTCCGTCTAAAGCGATTTGGGCGAGGTGTTTCATGCACTCTCGCTTGATCTCAGTGGGGGAATCCGGGTTTTCGACAATGCTTACCAACAAACTTTCGGCCGTGTGCTTGTCCGCCGCCTTAATGCTGCGGGCATAGTTGTTGGTGGCCCCTTCCATCATGTCGCGCCAGACCTTGGTCTCATCGACCACGATTTTTTTGACCTGGCGCCTGAGCACGTTGTCAGATTCGAAAGAAGCTCCTTGTTCCTTTGGTGGTAATCGAAACCTCTGCTCCAACGAATCGGCAAGCTCATCCGTGACGCGCACGGCATTGGTGGCCTGAACATTGGGAACCGGTCTCTGGCTAGGGGAGGCTTTGCGGTTTGTCGGGCTTGCGGTGGAAGTGGCCACCTCCGCAACCAAGATTCCTGCCCCCATCACCATCCAGGCTATCCAGCGTCGACCCCATCGGTTGATTAAGAGAAGTAGCTGCATGGGTCATTCCTGCCGGAATTCAACGCGGCTAGAGGTGGGGGTGGAGGGGTTGCCAGGAATGAAAGGGACCGGGATGGCGATGCTGGTGCTTTGTTGACCGGAGTTGGTTTGCCCCGAGTTTGGCTGGGAACCGGACCTTGTGAAGAACCGGATGAGATTTTCCGGGCTCAGTGAGATCTGGTTCTGGCCGGGTGAGGTTCCTCCTTTTGAGGACGGAAGCGTGTGCGGAGGTGTTTCTCCCGTAGTCGCTGCTCCCTGAGAGCTAGTTGGCCAATTATCTGGGAGTCGGAGGATCTCGGAGGGCTCTGTCTCGGGAAATACCGGGCCGAGAGGTCCTGGTTCAACGAGCGTTTGCTCAAGTTTTGGGTCCGATTCGGGAGCGGGTTTCTCAGGAAGGCCGTTGAGCAGCGGGGGTAGTTTGGCCACAACCTCTTCCAGCGGACGCGTTGGAGCGCTGAAATTCAGCGGCTTTGGACCCACCCGAGTCAGGTAGGCATTTGGCGCCGCGAGTGCCGGAACCATAAAGATGGCTCCTCCCACTATCATGTGAACACGTTTCATCACGTCCTTGTGAATCGGTTGTTTTCCTGAACACCTCTTTTCGAGGTTCTGGAGTCACTGTTGTTACTTGCGACTGAGATCTCGGATGGCGTCTTCGTACGAAGTCACAAAGACCCAATCTTTGGTTTCTTCGTAGTTCCGACACTCGGCTTGAACCGTTGATGAACCCACCAAGCGTTGTTGGAGGGACAAGTCATTGCACATTTGGATGGTGGTGATCCCCAGCTTTACTAGGTTGATGTCTGGGGTTCGGACCTGGCTCATATCGATGATCATCTTGCCCAAGCCAGAATCAACCGCTTCGGAGACCTTGTTGCGCATTTGCCCGGAGATCTCGTTGGCAATGTTGGGAGTGAGGTTGGGGGGCAGGATGACCGCCAGAACACCATCGCGTTGCTGGAAGTATTTGTAGGAAGTATCGAGGCTGAGGGATCGACAAACCTTGGTTTTCAGATCGTCCGGATCCAAAGGCTTGGTGATCACACCCATGAAGCCCACCTGTGTGGCCCGGGCCTGGTCTTCGGTGGCTGTTTTGACGGAGAGACCGAAAATCGGTGCGCTCTTGGTTCGGGTGCTGGCCCGAAACATCTGGAAAAGAGTAAATCCGGCTCCATCGGGAAGCGAAAGGCTGACCAAAATGGCGTCGGGAACGTTTTGGGAACAGTAATCAAGGGCTTCGCCGGTCTGGGTGCGCCCATGAACTTGCCATGGAGTATCGGAGACGGCCGCCTTGATTTGATCGATGATGGCTGGCTTGTCATCGACGACCAAAATATTGAGGGGGTCATCGTAACGTTTGACCTTTTTGACCCCGCCGCCTTTGGCCTTCAGTTCGATGATGCGCCCTGCACGCTCAACGAGCATGTCCTCTTTGAAGGGCTTCACGAGGTAGTCGCGAACACCCATTTTGGCGATCTTGGTGACGTTGTCCCGACCAGATTCGGCCGTGAGCATGATCACCGGGATATTCTTCAGGTCGGCGTGGGACTTGAGCTTCGCCAGACACTCTGAGCCGTCCATGATGGGCATTGTCAGGTCCAGAAGGATCAGGTCGGGCTTTTCGCGCATGGCCACTGCGACACCCTCGACGCCGTTGGAGGCTTCAAGAACGTCCACATCGAAGGGTTTCAGCGCCTTGGTGACAATCAGGCGGATTGTCTTGCTGTCATCGACAGTCAGAATCTTCGGTTTCATTGAAATTGAGAGGTCAGCAGTGCAGGTGGGCGCGATGAACCTTCCATCCTCGAGGGATCGGCAGGCTGAGCGGCGAGCCTTTTAATGGGCTTTGTAGCGGTTCCTCCAGGCGCGCCTGCCCGTCGTGGGCTTCGGTCAGCGGAATGGATTGGAACACACATCGTCGTAGTAGGATCGGCATTTTGGTTTCAGAACTTGAGGGCGGATTGCTTGAAGGGTTTTTGGAGGGATGACGGGTTATCCAACAAAGCCTTTCAGGAGAACTCCCTTTCTGCCGATAGAGCTCACAATGTCCGTGAATTCCACGGTAACTGCGGGGGCTTCCCCGAAGGCACTGTCGCTGGCGGAGATCAACCGTCGTCTTCAGTCGTGCCCGCCTATCCCCTCTCTCAAGAGCATCCAAGGGGCGCTGCGCGAGTTGCTGGCTGCTGAACAGCGGTATGCTGGACAGATTTCTGAGGTCATCCGACGCGATCCGGGCCTCACGTCACGTCTTCTCAAGCTCGTAAACTCAGTCCACTACGGTTTGGGGCAACAAGTGACGAGCTTGGAAGAGGCTGTTTTCTATGTCGGGGTTCGGCAGGTGAGGGAATTGGCCACCATGACCCCGGTCATTGATGACTTCAAACGGATCACCGGATCCCAGCGGGGAGCGGCCGAAACGCTGTGGCGGAATCTATGGAAACACAGTATCGCGGTGGCGATGGTCACCAAGGATCTCATGATGGCGACCCCAGATTCGGGTGAAGATTTGGATTATGTAGCGGGTTTGGTTCATGATGTGGGTTGGATTGTCTTCGCCACGGTCTTTCCCGAACACCATGCCAGCATTTTAGACCAACTGAAGACTTCTTCGCTCCCGGTTCGGCTCATCGAGTTGGACAGTGTTGGATGTGATCACGCTCATCTGGGGGCCATGTACCTCAAGGCTCAGCAATTGGGTGAGTCGTTGGAGTTCACGACCCGCTACCATCATACTCCGTCTGGAACAACCCGTGATGCGCGCTTGGCTGGAGCGGTCCAGATTGCCGACCAGTTTGCTCTTTCCATTGGTCTAGGGCATCCCGGTGATCCCCCATTGCGTTCCCCCCAAGACTGGATGAACGCATCAGGCTGGAACCTGCTCTTCCCAGAAGGAAGCGAGGCCAGTCGCCGTAAAGTTCTCAAATCTCTGGAAAAGACCGCCCAGCGTCTTCCGGGGATGGTGGATTGTCTGGTTTGAATCACCGCAGCGGTTGGATTGTGTCGTTACACCCCACCTGTGGGCTGAAGTTCCTCTGCGGGTTCTCGTGCCCCTTTGATTTGCTAAAACGACGTACCGGGGAAGAGACGGTGTTGGCAGTTTGTTGGTTTTCAGGTGCCGAACACCGCTTCAAGTCTATCCAAATAGCTTTCGATATAGTTATTATCTGTTTTTCGCTCTCCAATTCTCAGCTCGAATGAAGAGGCGAAGGGACAGGCTATGACGAGCGTGGGCCAAGTTGGGGACAGGCTTCTTCCGGAAACAGAATGCAGCAGGATCAGATAGAGTTCAGGAAAGGGGGGATGAAAGGAGCGGAGGGACAGGCTACCCTCGATGACGATAGGTTGGCTGAGGTCGGCTGAGTGGTGAGTTTCCGACAGTGTGTCAGTAGTCGCGAATATTCCGACCGGCGCTTTTGGGAGCCTGTCCCTTGTTGCCGGGTTGGTTGATGCGTGGCGGTCCGTCCAGGGGAGGGGTCATCCACTGAGGCGGAGCCGGTATGGGTTGGGCTCCGTTTTTTGGATCACCCTGGCCGGGGCTTTCCGAGGGTTCCTTGCTTTTGTCTGCGAGCATTTGGCGTAACCCATCGAGCTCTTTGCCGACTTGCTCAGCCCGTTGGGAGGTGCGGTCGCTGGGTTGGATGGCTTGCAGTTCATTGAGCGCCTGCTCAGCACCTTCTAGGCGGGCTGCTTTGGCTTCCGTGGGTTCTTGTCCCGCGGGCGATTGCATGAGCTTGTCGGCCAGTTTATCGAGGGTTTGAGCCAATTTCTGTTGGGCCTTTTCCTGTTTGGCCTGCAACTGCGGTTGGTTGGGTCGAAGTTCAGAGGCTTGCTGAAAATGGTCCAGCGCTTGACTCAATTGCATGGCCTGCTGCTCCGGTTGGGAAAAGGCCGCTTGCTGTTCTTGGAAGTCTCCCTCGTCTTCATGCACTTGAGCCATGCGGCGATCGATTTCTTCACCGGTGCGTTGGGCCTCCTGATGTTGAGGCGATTGTTCCAGTGCATGATCGATCTGTTCGCGCGCCATTCTCAGGAGGGCCAATTTCTCTTTGGTGATGGGTATTTGCTCTTCCAGCGCCAAAAAGGTCTCCGCTTGTTTGACTTTGGCGTCTGCCAAACGGTCCTTGGCTTTCTTGAGCGCTTCGTCGACCTGGGGATCACCGGGACGTAGTTGCTGACTTTCTTCCAGTTGTGAGATGCCTTGTTCTAGCTTCGAGGCGTCTACCTCCGGAAGGCGTGGTTCTCTACGACTAGCCTTCAACGATAAAGGATGCTGAACATTTCGTAGACCTTCCTGTTTGAGCGCCTCAGCGAGGCGGTCTTTGGTTTCAGCCTCACCTTTTTGAGCCTCTGAATGATTCGGGCTTAGTTGGTGCGCATCGGAGTATTTTTCGTGTGCATTGCGAAGGTCCGGAATTCGCTGCGCGGGTGTCTTGGCGGGTTGATTGGCCTGATCGGCAGCCTTGCGGGCCTCTTCGAGGAGTAGATCCAAAAGTTTACCCCGCACGAACGCGTCGTTCTCAGTGGAGCGAAGGTCGTTGGGCTGTTCTTTGAGGATGGTTTGATACGCCTCCAAAGCAGCCCGCCATCGGGAGACCGTTTCGTCCAGGTTGGCAGCCTTGGATTCGACCCCCAATTGATATTCTGCGTTGCCGCGTTGGAAACGCGCCAACTGAGCCAAACCTCGATGGCCGAGGGTTTCCACCCGGTCGAATGCCACCAAGGCGTCTTCCCAGCGGTGGGCTGCATAGGCGGCAACACCAGCGTTGTATTGGATATGGGGGCTTGTTGGGTTTTGTTCGGCCTCCAGAGCTAGGGCGTCGGCAACGACCTGAGGCGCACCGTTGGTCAACTGTTGTTGAAATAGCGCGATCTTGAGTGGGCCATTATCGGCGAGAGCCGACCCTGTAATGACCGCTGTAACCGCCAAGACTGCAGCCAGAACCGCAAGGACTAGGGACAGGCTCCGAAAGAGTGAAACTAGGGACAGGCTCTGGGATTTCCGGGGCTGAGCCTGGGTAAGGGACAGGCTCCCCAATGGGGGGCGCTGTTGGAGTGTGGGTCGTCTTGGGAGGTTGATCATGGGACGACAGGAGGCGGTGTGGTTCGAATGGCCGAGAGGCTGCGGGGACGCTGGTGGCGGCGGGCTCCGATGATGACCTGGGTGATCAGCGCGGCGATGGCCAAGGATAGCGGAACCGGATAAGCCTCGATGTAATTCTTGGTGTCTTCCCGAGCCGCGCTCTCGGCCAGTGGGGCGAGAAATTCCTGGCGGAGGGTGGTGAACCCTTCTCCTTGGTCTCCCAGCGGGACGTAACGGCCTCCGGTCAATGCTGTGATGCGTTTGAGGTTGGCTTCGTTGAGTCGGGAGACAACTTCCTGGCCGGAATTGTTCTTGGCCACGCCACCCCATTGGATCCGTGGAACCTTGGAACCACCCCGAGTCCCGACTCCAACGGCGCAAACCTTGACGCCCTGTCGGGCCCAACGTCGGGTAAATTCCAGCAACTGCTCGCCCGAATCCTCGCCGTCGGTGACTAGAATGACGACTCGGGGTTGGATGTTGTTGGTCTGGAAATACCGTCCTGCCCGCTCAATGGCCGAACCCAGGTTGGATCCTGCGGTTTCACCGTCCATTTCCACCGTGTAAGGCGAGGCATAGCGCAACATCGCTTGGATGGCTCGGGTATCGAAGCTGAGCGGAGCATTGAGGTAAGCGACTCCGCTGAAGGTGATCAGCCCCACCCGGTCGGCTCGGCCGGAATCAAGAAAACGGGACAATGCGTTGGTGGCAGCAAACCAACGGTTGGGGCGGACGTCCGTTGCCAGCATGGATCGGGAAAGATCGAGCGCGATCATGTAGGGCACGCCGCGCAGTTCCGACTGCTCGTTCATGCGGAAGGCCAAGGGGCGGGCCAGTGCCAACGGCAGCAGGATGGCCAAAGCCATGACCATCACATAGTCAACCCGTTGACGCCACGGCACCCAACCCGGAGCTGACCACGGCCGATCGGTGGAACCTGAGAAGTCTGCGATCCGCCGCCGGTCGCGCCGTGCCTGCAGGATCCGGGTTGCGAGGATCAGTGCGATCAGGACCGGAATGAGCAGCAGCAGGGTGGGGTGGGCAAATCTCATGGCAGTTGCCTCCGCAGGAGCGATTTCCAGATCCATCCACCCAGCCAGAGCAGCGATCCGATGGCCACAGGCCAGGCGAAGAGTTCCTGCCACAACACGAAACGCTTCTGGATCAAGTCCCGCTTTTCCAATTGGTCAATGAGGTTGTAGATGCCTTGCAGGGCCCGCGTGTCGTTGGCTTGGAAGAATTGTCCGCCAGTGATTCGGGCGGCACGGTTGAGGTCGTGATTGGCGGCGACGGAAGGAACCACCATCTCAGGTCCGATCAGGACGGAGTAGAGTTTGACCTTGTCGCGGACCAGTTGCCCGATGATCTCCGAGGCGCGAGGGCCGGACGAATTGTCACCATCGGTCACCAGGATGACCACCTTGCTGCGATCGCTGTCTTTGCGTAGGAAGTTTCCAGCGGCCATCACTGCCCAACCGATGCCGGTTCCGGTGGCCAAATCGGTTTGATGCATGGATTCGATGGCCCAGCGGTGATCCAAGGTCAATGGGCTGACCAAAAAGGGGTTTCGCGCGAAACAAACGATGCCAATCCGGTCATTGGGTCGGCCCAGGATGAATTTCTCGGTGACATATTCCAGGGCTGCACGGCGGGTGACCCGCTTGCGCTCTAGCCGGAAATCGGTCTCGGCCATCGAGCGGCTGAAGTCGAGGGCGAGCATGATGTCGATGCCCTTACTGGGATCGGGCAAATCACCCCGCGGCATGCGGGGGCGGGCCAGTCCGACGATGAGCAGCGCCAGCGGGATGAGAGTCCACAGCGCGTGGGTCATCGCCCGCTGACGAGCCGGGATATGACCCAGATGGCTCCGGCCGAAAAGCGACGGCACAACGAGTGAGGGCACGGCTCTGGGTTTGCGATGGAACCATGCAAGCACCGGCAGCACCAGCAGGCCCAGTAAGACCCAAGGGTAGAGGAACTCGATGGCCAGAAGATCCTTCAAGGTGGACCTCCTTCAGAGCTCGGAAGTCCGGCACATTCCCGAATGAACCGCTCGGCCGTGTCGATAAGTGCGGTCAGTTCGGCTTCAGTTGCTTTGCCTTGTGCGAATTTGAGCAAGTCGCATTGACCGAGAAAACCCGTGAGGGTCGCCCGATGGATCGGGTTGAATCGGGCGTCATGGACTGCCGATTCGAGAAACTCGCGTGACGTTTGAAACTGAACCGAGAAGGCGTAGCGGGCTTCGAGATAACCGCGCAGGATGTCGCTGACTTCGATTCCGAAGGGATAGGCGACCCAGCGGGAACGATCGGCCCGCAATGCGGCCAGACGCTGGAGGAACGATTCGTGGGCAGCCGGGCCTTCCGGGACGATACGAGCCGATGCCGCCGGTTGGCGTTTGAGCCACCCATGGCGGAGCCAGTAGGCCAGAATCCCGATCACGACCGGCAAGCTCAGGAGAAACCAAGGACTCTCCCACCACTGAGGCAGGGGAACGAGCGTGAGGTCCTCGATGAGCCGATCGGGTTTCATGGGTGAATCCGTAAGAGGCTCATGCGATGCGTCGTCGCGCAGCGTGGTCGAGGAACCCTTGCAAGCGTTGGGTCCAGGGTTGGTCGGTGCGGACTTCCAGTTCCGGAATGCGACCGGAGCGGAAGGTGGCGAGGAGTTGGTCTCGTCGGGCTTGTCCCGACTCACGCCAACCGTCTCGGACGAGGGGATCGCCCGTGTCGACTTCGAGCACTTCGCCGGTTTCTGGGTCTTGCAGCAGCACCCAGCCGACATCAGGAAGCTCGAGTTCTCGGCGGTCGCTCATCCGCAAGGCCATCATTTCGTGGCGCTGATTGGAGGCCTTGATCGCCCGAGTCCAACCATCGGTGTCGGGATCATGGAAATCCGACACTACGAAACTCAAGGTCGGTCGGCGAAACAGGTTGTTGAGGAACCGCAAACCGGCGCTGATCGAAGTTCCCGAATGCTTCGGAGTGGTGAAGAGCAACTCGTGCAGCAGGCGGGTCACGTGGGCCCGAGTCTTGCGAGGCGGAATGTAGCGCTCGACCCGATCCGAGAAGAGGATGGCTCCGACCCGGTCTCCATCCCGTACGGCGCTGAAGGCCAAGGAGCCCGCCAGGATGGCGGCCATCTCCCGTTGCGAGGTCACGCCGGCTGATGGGTTTGGTTCGGATCCGAAATCGCCGCTGGCCGAGATGTCGACCAATAGCATGACCACCAACTCGCGCTCCTCAACGTGGCGCTTGATAAAGGGCTTGCGCAGGCGCGCGGTGACATTCCAATCGATCCGTCGGACGTCGTCGCCCGGCACGTATTCGCGTACGTCGGCAAAATCCATGCCGCGGCCTTTGAAGACACTCCCCAGACGTCCCCCCATGAGCTGCTCGCTGACCAAACGAGCTCGAACCTCCACGGATCGGAGCTGTTGGATGTAATCGTTGGGCAGCATGAAGGGATGGGCTCCGCCCGCCGATCGGACTTTCAGCGGGCGGAGCCTGTACCGGTTATTCTGCGGTGGCGAGGTATTCGATGAGGTTGCGGATGTCCTGTTTGGAGAGCAGGTCACCGAATCCTTCAGGCATGCCGGAAAGCCCCTTCTCGCGACTGGTGATTTCCGACTTCTTGACGGTGATCAGGCCGTCTTCAGCCGAATTGATCACCAGCTCGGTCGCCGATTCTGACTTGATGACTCCGGCGTAGCTTTGTCCGCCCTTGAGGTTGACCAAGACGTTTTCGAAGCCTACGGCAATGGCTGCGTTGGGATAGAGGATGCTCGTGAGCAAGTAGGAACGACCGTTTTTCTTGCCCAAGCCCGTGAGTTCCGGGCCGACTTCGCCGCCTTCGCCTTGAACCTTGTGGCAGCGGACGCAGCTGACTTCGGCCCGTTCGGCGAAGACCTTCTTCCCTGCTTCTGCATTGCCACCGACCAAGCAGGCCTTCCAGGCCGCGGAGGGATCCTTGGCATCCAAGCGGCTCTTGTATTGGGTGAGCAACGGCTTGAGCGACTCGCGCTGGCCGGCGGCCTCCAAGACATCCAGTTCCAATTCTGCGGCGACGGTGCCGGCGAGGACTCCGTCCAGCCAGTGCTTCAGCAGCGCGTCGGCGTCAGCACCTTTGACCGATGCCAACGTGGATAGTGCCGATTGCTTTTCCGTCAGGGATCCGCTGGCCAGGGCCTTCTCCAGTGGGCCAGTCGATCCACCGCCACCGGAGTTGCTACCGGATACACCATTGCGAGCAGCGATGGGCGGCACTTCGACGGCCAGTTGAGTGGCCAAACTGCGGACCTTCTCATCCTTGTCGTCACGGGCGGCGGCCAGCGCGGCAGCGTATTCGGGGGTTTTCAAGAGCGACAAGGAACGCAGGGCGTCGGAGCGCGCGGCGCCGTCGGCGGCACCCTGGATGATCAATGCTGCCAGGGCCGGGGAGGCTTCAGTGAGTTTGAGTGTTCCGGCTGCTCGGGCTGTCGCGGCCCGGACCGGGGCCGGCGCTGCAGCCAAGAGCCCGTTGGCAAGTGGCTTCAATGCTTCGCCGGGCACCTTCTCGGAACGGGCGAAGGCGGTGGGACGCCAAAGTCCAGTGATGCGGTCCCGACCGGAATTGGCGGGCCACTCAGTGAGGGCGTCGATGGCTTCTACACGGAAGTTCACGGGCGCGTCTTCACGTGTGCTGTAGGCGGCGAGCGCCCGAGCGGTGGCCTCGGTGCCGAAGCGGTAGTTGGCGTTGAGCACCCGGCGCAGGAGCGGGGCCTCTGTCAGCCCCGGTCGCTCGATCAAGCGGGCCATGGCTTCCATGGCGCCAGGGATGGGCTGGTCGTTGATGGCTCGTGCTGCCTCGGTGACGATCGCCGGGGACGCATCCGCGAGGAAGGCAGCGATTTCGTTGCGCTCGAGTTTCCGCATCGCCAGCAGGATGCCCATCCGAACCGAGGCATTGGCATGGCGCACGTGGTTGACCAGGGCGTCGATGTCATTGGCTCCCAGCAAGGCCGTCACCGCGGCATGTCGCAGGTAAGGATCTTTGTCGGCGTTGTCGGCCAGTAGATCAAAGACAGCCGGGATGGATTCCCGACGGCCCAGTTTGCCCAAGGCGATCGTGCCCAGCGCGCGGGTGTGCGGATCGCTGTCGCGGGTCAGGCGGATCAGGGCCTCGTAGGAACGACCATAGCGGGCATCACCCAGAACGGTGGCGGCCACGGCGCGGACCTTCGCATCGGTGTCGGCCAAGAGAGGGATCAGCCGCTCCAGAGAGTCGACCCGTGCTCCTGAAACCGCGGTATTGCGCTGGGCGCGGGCCACTTGTCCAACGCCCCAAATGCCATGGATGCGGGCGTGGAGTGTCTTGGCAGAAAGCGCTGCCTTGAGGAGCGCCTTGTCGTCCTGACGGGCCGCCAATTCAAACTGGGCTCCGAGGCGCACCCGATAGTTGGCGTGGTTGAGCCACTTGGACAAATCACCGACCGATCGCTTGGCGAAGCCTTCGGCCAGAATGGCCTTGGTTTCGCGCACGAGCTCCGACTGTGAATGGCGGGGATCCGAGAAACGATAAATCCGTCCCTTGCCCACGGGTTCCCAACCGTCGAACCAGTCGAGCACCCAGAAGGAACCATCCGGCCCCCAATGGCCGTCGGTGGCGTTGACCGACCAGATGAACTTCTGGTCATCCACGATCTCGAAGCCTGCGCCCTTGGCCTTGTGCTTGAACTTCCACAAACCGGAGCCGCTGGAGCTGCCCCGGAAATCGCACAAGGTGAAGGTGTCGTTCCATTCGGGACCGCTGCCGGTGCCCTCGTAGTGGCTCACGCCGCTGGGGCCGGAGGAGATATTCTTGATCGGAGGGGTCAGGTAGGCCGGTTGGGCATTGTTTTGGGGATGCCACATTTTCTCCGAATTCCAGGGGCCGCGCGGGTTGGGTGCGCTGCGACCTTCGAGGAATTGCCAACCGATGCGCCAACCGCTGTCGCCCCCTTCGACCAACCAGGTCCAACGGGCTTGGTCGCCGCCGTCGGAGTTGTTGTCGCCGGTGAACAAGTTGCCCCAGGCATCAAAGACCAGATCCTGCGGATTGCGGAGTCCCTGATAGACCATTTCGAGGTGAGATCCATCGGGCTCGCAACGGAAGACAGCCCCACTGTCCGGAGTTCCGACCGTGTGTCCTTCCGTCTGGATCATCGAGGCGCGGTCACCGATCGAGAAGTACAGTCGACCGTCCGGTCCGAAGACCAGGCCATGGAGATCGTGGCCCAGGAAGCCGACTCGGATTCCGTGGCCATAACTGATGCTGCGACGTTCGTCGGCGACGCCATCCCCGTCGGCGTCGCGCAGGCGCCAGACGTTCGGGATGTTGGCGAAGAACACATCCTGGCCGCGGGCCAGCACACCGGCGGCGACGCCGTCGAGCGGAGTGGCAAAATTTTCGGCGAACACTGTGGACACCGTGGCCTTGCCAGCGCCCCGGGTATCGCGCAGCAGGCGGATTCGTTCGGTGTTCGTGTAGTAGCCGGCCATCTGGTCGGGCTTCAGGTGCCGACGCATCATCGCCAAACGGTCGTCCACTGATTTGCAGGCCAAGTCTTCGTCGAGCCAGTCCATGATGCCCCGGATGTCCGGAACGCCCCTCCAGGCCCGGAAACTTTCCGCGACGAAGACCCGTCCATCGTCGGCGACGTCAAAGGCGACACCGTGGGCGACATCGGGTTCGGCGGCCCAGAGTTCAGCCTTCCATCCCGCAGGATAGGTGAAGCGTTTGATGGCTCGCTCGGCCTCGTCGGATGCAGCGGCGATGGCCGGTGCTTTGAAGGAGGTTTGTTGTGGGCCCAACTTGTGTTGGGCAAGGGCAGGAATCGCAGTGGTGGCGACTCCCAGAGTGATGGCGGCCAGACGACGGCGCAGGGTGGCGGACGGGACAGGCATAAAGCACCAGAAGGTATGAGGGTCGTCGCTTGAAGCAAGCGACCGCTGACAGGTAATACAAAAAATCCCCGACACCGAGGTGCGGGGATTGGGCTAATCTTTTTAGGATGAAGGCTTCGATGGACCGTGGGCCGAGGAATCAGCGCCGGCGGGCAACCATGGCCCAAGCGGCCAAACCGAGCCCGGCCAAAGCCCAGGTTCCGGGTTCAGGAACCGTCGAAGGCATCACATCGAGTGTGATGGCATCCAAGCTCAGATGCTCTCCGGTGGCCTTGAAGTTGAGGGTGAAGTCTTTCACTCCGGGATCGGTGAGGTGCCAGGTGTAGGCCAACGAGATATTGTTGCCGGGGAAACCCTGAGACGGAGTGATCGCCAACGTGGTGGGAGTGCCGCCGATGGAAAACGGTTGATCTGCCGAGAGGTAGTTGAGTCGGAGGCCGGAATAGTCCATTTCAGTCCCGAGCGTCCGAACCTGGAAGGAAATCTGGGCGATGGGTTCCAAGCCGGTGTAGCGGAGGCTGAAATTGCCCGCGCCGCCGACACCGACATAGATGTTGCCGCTGCCGAGCACGGCACCCACCGGATCCAGTTGGGTGAGTGTGGCCCGGGTTCCCGTGTTGGACCCGCTCATGTCGGGTTGGTTGGCGACGTTGTAGCCGGAGGTGAAACGCTCCCATCCCGCGACTTCGGTGCCGGCCACGCCGCGGAAATACGGGGCATAGAAGCCGTTGGTGCCTGCCGAGAGGCTGGGGGTCAGAAGGGCGGATGCCAGCGCTGCGATTGAAATCGATTTCTGAATTTCCATGGTTTCTAGAGAGACTTTTTTGGGCGTTCGCTATTCAGAGCGACCGCTGAAGGACTTCAGGTTTCCACAACATTGGATTTCCGCGACCTAAAATCTGCGGGCCTCACTATTTGGGGTAAATCAAGCCGCCTTGCGACGAATACCCACGATGCGAAAGGCTGCCTGCTGGAGGACCAACGCTTCGTCGAGATCGGCACTGACCAGTTTTCTGTTGGCGTCCAACAAGACCTCCATGGCCTCAACCAATTCTTCAGTCCGGTAATTGGCGGCCTGTTTCATAGCTTGAAAAAGGACGAAGGGGTGGGAAGCCAGCGGGTTAAAGCGACGGTCGGCTGGCATTGAAGAAGGTGGTATCCGGTCCAGTTGGGACTTGAAGGAATTGTAATCGCGGGCCGGTTTCAGCGATCCGTTGGCTAGAAGCTCCTTGAGCATCAATAGGGAGCGAACCTTGGTGATCAGTCCATACAGCAGTCCGATCTCGGACTTGCGTTTGTCGGTGCCCACCCGGATTTCCCAGAGCTCTTCATCCAGCGTACGGAGCAATTTGGCCAGATTCCGGTCCCCGAGCGCTTCGGCCAGAGCGAAGGCCCGGGCCAGTTTCTGCCGGGAGACGCACAATTGCACATCGCCCAAGGTGATGGTGTTTCGGGAGCCGGTGTAGAGGGCGAGTTTCTCGCACTCCGAAGCCAGCATCCGTAAGTTGGGACCCACTCGATTGACCAATTCGGCCAAGGCCTCGTCGTCGGTTTCCTTGCCCGATTCGCGCAAAATCCGAATGGCTTCCGATTCGGCCTTGCCGGCCCAGTCCTTGTCGTCTTGGGAGAGCGCTTCAAAGACTTCCAGAGTTCCTTGTTTCTCGAAGGTTTTGATGAGGGAACGGCGTTTATCGGGCTTGCCGGCCGAGACCAGCAGACGGACACCGTCCCATCGGAAGGACTTGAGGGTCTCGGCCAACTCGCCGAGTGCCGATGTCACGGATGCGGAACTGGCCGTGCGATCTTCCCCCAGAAAATTGCAGTTCTGAAACCACACCACCTTGGCTCCGCCGAAAAAGGGCAGGGTGTTCAGGGCTGCGTGGAGTTTGGCGATCTTCTGTTGAGCGTCGCCAGCATTGCTGGCGGTGGCATCCACGACTTCGTGGTCCATCCCGCCTAGTTCGGCGCACCATTGCTCATAAAGGGCCCGAGCCCGCTGTTTGACCGAAAAATCATCGTCCCCACAAACCAAGACCATCGGTGCCGGAGTGGTGGGCCCGGGAGTCGGTGATGGAGTGGATCGTGCTGCCATCAAGCCTGTTCACCGAGGTCTCCGCCTTCGGCACTGTCCTCTTCCTGATCATTGGCGCCGGCCAGGTGTTCGCTCATGTCTTCCACCTCTCGGAAAAGGCTGCGCGTGACAAAAATGGGGCGTTTGAGGGCGCTGGCCAGTGCCAGGCAATCACTTGGGCGGGCGTCTATTTCCACAAGTTTGGTCCCCAACTCGTTTTGCTGGCGCAAGATGAGCCGGGCAAAAAAAGTGGAATTCTTGAGAGCCGTGATCACGACCCGCTCCAATTCGATGCCAAACCCTTGGAACACCAACCCCATCAAGTCGTGAGTGAGGGGGCGATCCTTTGGGGTGCCTCGAATGGCCATCCCGATCACCAAGCCCATGTTTTGTTCGACCTGGATGACGAACACCTTTTCATCGTTACCGATGAACAAGGCACAGCCGCTGTTTGCGGGCAGGATGCCACGAACCTTCACCGGGATGACGTCATTCGCCATGGGGACAGGATAGGAACGGCGGACCTGCCAACGCAAGCCAGCGTCCCATAGGGGACTTGCCGAGTTTGGAGAGCCTGTCCCCAGTGCACGGGCATGGGGATGGGCTCGAAGAAATACCGAGGGACAGGCTGTCGAGGCACAAAGGACACAAGGGACAGGCTGTTTTTGGTTCATGGCGGAGACTTGAAAGAGCCTGTTCCTGATTTCGATGCGATTTCGAAGTGGGTGGGGGTGGCTGTTTTATTTCTAATCCAGGGTAAATTTAGCTAAATGATTACGGCTTTACTCCCGATATGGTTTGAAAAATGGGGTCGATAAATGGACCCTTCTCAACAAATGAACAACGAACCGCCCCAAATAGCACCGATGGTTGACGCAGTGACCCGGGATGTCTTGTCGATGATGACCGGAAGTCAGATCGAGTCGTCTGCGAATGAGCCCGCTCCTGAATCTTTCGACGTTGATGGAGTGGCGGCAGTCGTTGGGATGACCGGTGGCCTGACGGCCAATGTCCATTTGGTGTTCGGTTCCCAGGTGGCACAGAAGGTCGTCGGCGGAATGCTGGGTTCCTCGCAGTTCGGCGATGCCGAGATGCGCGATGCCGTGGGTGAGTTGACCAACATGGTTGCCGGCGGTCTGAAAAACCGGCTGGACCGATTGAACATCGTGCTGAAGTTGACGATCCCCACGTTCATTCGTGGTCGTGACATGCACATCACTTCGCAGGGGTTCACCTTCGGAACGATGAATTCGTTCAAGTTGACCGGTTCCGACGAGCCGGTGCGGGTGATCGTGTTCGCCCGAATGAATAACTGAGGTTCCTCTCTCAGTCGGAACGATTCAATGGGATCGCGCATTCTGGCTGAGCTGGTCTTTCCAGCTCAGAAGATGCAGCACCTTAAGAGAAGCCTCGATGGGGATAACCCACGGGGCTTTTTTGGCGATTTGGGGTTGCGGCTTGTGATTCAAGGCTTTCGGGGTTTTGATCATGGGAGAATCCAATGCGCTACATTGAACCACACGGTCACATGGTCAGCCGGACGACGGATGACTATGTTGACATGGTCACCGCCGGCTGTGAGGCGGTTTGCGAACCTGCTTTTTGGGCCGGTTTCGACCGTTCCTCCGCCGATGGTTTCCGAGACTATTTCCGGCAGTTGACCGAGTACGAACCCGCCCGCGCAGCCCGCTATGGTTTGCCTCATTTCTGCTGGTTGTGCATCAACCCCAAGGAGTCGGAGGATGTGGCTCTGGCATCAGACGTTCTGGCGCTGATCCCGGAGTTCTTGGATCGCCCCAATGTGTTGGGAATCGGCGAGATTGGCCTGAACAAGAATTCGCGGAACGAGCTGAAGGTGTTGGAGATGCATGTGGATCTCGCGGCCAAGACCGGTCAGATGATCTTGGTGCACACCCCCCATCTCGAAGACAAGCTCAAGGGCACACGACTGATTCTGGACTTGCTGGCCAGCGATTCCCGAATCCGCCCGGAGCGGGTTCTCATTGATCACGTCGAAGAACACACGGTTCGGATGGTCCTTGATCGGGGGCATTGGGCCGGCATGACGCTTTATCCCATCAGCAAGTGTACTCCGGCGCGCGCGGTGGATATTCTGGATGTGCATGGCAGTGACCGGTTGTGGATGAATTCCGCCTGCGACTGGGGTGAGAGCGTGCCGTTGGCAATCCCCAAGACGGCCTTGGAAATGCGTCGTCGCGGATGGACCGCCGATGCGATTGACCAGGTCATTTATCAAAACCCGGTGCGATTCCTGCAGCAGAACCCCAAGTTCCGACTTTGATCGGGGTTGCGGTGTTGGTGCAGGGCGGTTTCAGCCGCCGTTTGGCCGTGAATTGGCCGTGAATCGGCCGCTGTCAATGCAGCGGCTTTTTTCTCACAGGCGGGTCCGCTAAATCCGAGAGGCTGGATGTCTCGAAGCGCATCCAGCAAGGGGCCCATGCGGAGATCCAAAGACTGTCAGTCAATCAGGGGCGCAGGCGGACCAGCGACTCGACCAAAGGCCTAAATTCCTCCAGCGTCGGAGTTTTCATGTCGGGCACTTTTCCCTGATCGTCAAAACGCCGGACGCGAATGGCTCGGTCGAACTGGGGTCGCTTTTCGAATTCCCGGGCCTCCGGTTCTTCCATGGGTCCGCCTTGCAGGGCCAGGCTTTGCTTAGACGCGGTCGACAGGTCCTCAAAATAACCAGCCTCCTTCCAGCAGAGGTAGCGCTTGGAATCGGCATGCATGCGGATCGGTTCGACCACTTCGGATCCGAACCACTTCTCCAGTTGGTTGGCACCGACTCGTTCATGTCGGGCATCGATTCCGCGATCGGCGATGTCTTCACCCAAGTCGTGGACAAGATGGCCGTAGTCATGAAGGAGGCTGGCTACAATCACTTCAGGCGTCTCGCCGGCTTGCTGGGCGAAGGTGGCGCACTGAAGCGCATGCTGAAGTTCAGTGACGTCTTCCCCGTAACTGCGATGCCCTTTGGCTCCGAAGATTCGGTAGATTTCACTGACGACCTGATTGGCTTCGGACGGGTTCATGGAATGAGGGCTGGGACGGGATCGTCCCGATCGATGGATAAGGAGATCGCGAAACCCAAGTTCAAGCCAAGAGAGATCGTCGCCGAGATCGTGTTGGTGAGAGAGTCATGCCACGAAAACGTACCGCAGGCGTGGCTGGAACGCAGTGGACGGGTTTCGAAGGCATCAAAGGGCGATGGTTCCAGAATGAACTGGGGCCCATTCGATTTCTGCAGGGATTCCACGGGGTGGCAAGGTGCCTGAAATCTGACAGGTCACCGACTGGGGTTCAGGCGAGACTGGATCCATGCCATACCGCATCCAAAATGGGGAAACCATCGATCAGGGTGTCCGTCGGTTGTTGCACGTGCGTGTTCGCCGGGCCCGTTCGGAATTGGCTGGGAAGTTCGATGACGCCGTCGTCCACGAGGTGCGACAAGAGTTGAAACGGTTGCGGGCATTGTTGGCTTTGGTCCGACCGATGGTGCGGCCCGGAAAATTTCGGCAACAGAGGCGCTGTCTGCGCCGATGTTCAGCCGAGTTGTCCGATTCCCGGGATGCTAGGGTTCGGCTGGAGAGCCTGTCCCTTCATTGCAGCGGCGGAGCGTCCGGCGATAGCGACCCAGCATTGGGCGGCGCTGACTCGCCAGCTCCGTGAGGGGTCCCTTGGGCACATCAGGCAGTTGGTTCACGGTAGGAGTCCGCAGAAAATCCGTCGTCGTCTGAAGAGCTTCGATCGGCGTTTTCAATCAACGCCCGTTTGCGCCGGAGAGGGGCAGAGGGTGCTGGCAGGGATCGTGTCTTCTTACCGCAAGGCCCGTCGTGCGTTGCGCCGGGTTCACAGTAACCCATCGACTCGGAATCTCCACAGTTGGCGTCGGTGCACGAAGCGCTTGTGGCATCAGCTGGTTCCGGTGCAGAACTCGCTGCCGTCGTCATTGGCGACTTGGACCCCAAAGCTGGACCGACTGGGAGCAAACCTCGGCGAAGACCACGATCTCTTTCTCCTTTCCCGATTCCTTCGTAGGAAGGGCGATGAAACGCTGTCCAAAAAGGAACGAGACGGGTTGTTGCAGTGGATACAAAATCGACGGCTGGAACTGGTCGAATCGGTCACCAATCAGGGACGAGGTGTGTTCGCAGCTACCCCATCACGGTTTCAGACCGAGCTCCGTCGACCGGGGCGCAATCGTCGTCCAACACCCTTTGAGGATGCGGATATTTCGCGGACCTCTGTGGCGTCGAGGGTGGATCAGGTTCCGATGATTTCCCGGAGGGCCACGCCGCCATCGGTGAGGCTGCGGGGGCGTCCCAGCGGATCGAGGAATTCGGCGCTCGGAGACAACCCCAACAGGTGAAACAACGTCGCTGAAAAATCCCTTGGCCGGACCGGGCGCGAATCCGGGTAGGCACCGATGCGGTCACTGGAGCCGATGATTTGTCCGCCGGGCACTCCGGCGCCGGCCAAAGCCACCGAGAAGCACGCTCCCCAATGGTCGCGTCCGCCCACGGCGTTGATCTTCGGGGACCGACCAAATTCACCCATGGCGACCACCAAGGTTTCGTCGAGGAGTCCGCGGCTTGAAAGGTCTTCGATCAAGGTGGCGAAGGAGCGGTCGAATTGGGGGCAAAGCACATCCCGGACACGGCTGGCGTTGCTGGCATGGGTATCCCACAGGGGGCTGCCCGCGACCTCGGCCTTGCCTTCGCGGGGCCAGTTCACTTGGACCAATCGGGTGCCGGCTTCCACCAATCGGCGAGCGAGCAGGAGGCTTTGGCCGAACTTGTGGGGACCATAGGCCTCACGGACCGAGGCGGGTTCCCGTTCGAGTTCGAAGGCGCGTCGGCTGGCGTCGGCATGCAGGAGTTCGAAGGCCTTCTGATGGGATTGATCCCAAGAAGCAACCGACCCGCTGCCCACGCCTTGACGAAAATGGGCATCGAGTTGCTCGAGCAAATTCCGTCGCTCTTGAAGGCGCAGGTCTGAGACGCCCGCCTGCCGGCTCAAACCCTCGATTTGCATCGGGAGCTGAGTGGGATCGCACCGCATGAGCATCGGATGCCACGCAGGCCCCATGAATCCGCCATTTTGCCCGGGCCATAGGATGTTGCCGTCATTGGCCAGGGGTTCCGGCAGCACCACCGATGTCATGGGGGAGCGGGTGCTGGGTTTGAGCATGCCCACTACGGAGGCGATGCTGGGCCAATCTTGCGGGCCCGGGGGCACATTCTCCGCCTTGGTCTGGGGTTCGTAGCCCGTGAGCATGAAGGCGCCGCTGGTCGAATGGGCGTCGATCTCCGTGGTCATCGAGCGGATGACGCTCAGTCGATTGGCCACCTTGGCGGTGTAGGGCAGTGTCTCGCAAAAATGAGCGCCCGGAATTCGGGTGGCGATGGAACGGAAGTTGTCGCGGATTTCCGACGGAGCATCAGGCTTGGGGTCGAAGGTCTCGTGTTGCGGCGGGCCACCAGCCAGAAAGATGAGAATGCACGACTTGGCCTGACCGAATCGGTTGCCTGCGCCCGTTGAGGCAGGCGATCCCCAGGCCTGGATTCCGGGGTTCAGCAGGCTTGAAAGGGAGAGGCCAAACGCCCCCAGCCCGCCCACTCGAAGCCATTCGCGCCGGCTGCTCAAGGGGCCGTTGCAGAGGGGTTGGGACGCATTCATGGCTCGGGGATTCCTTCCGTGGAAATTGTCATGGGGACAGGCTCTGGTCCACGGTCAATTCAACAGCCTTTGTCCGGCGGCACACGGGTTGCCTGTCGGGGCAGGCTCGGTCACCTTGAGGCCCATGATGCTGATCCGCCGGGGCCAAGAACGCGGGCACGCCAACCACGGTTGGTTGGATTCGTTCCACACCTTCAGTTTTGCCGATTACCACGACCCCCGTTGGATGGGTTTCCGAAGTTTGCGCGTCATCAATGATGATCGGGTGGCCCCGGAGATGGGGTTCGGAATGCATCCGCACCGGGACATGGAAATCCTCACCTATGTCCTGAAGGGCTCCCTGGAGCATCGGGACTCCATGGGCAATGGACGGGTGATTCAAGCGGGTGACGTTCAATATATGGCCGCCGGCACCGGGGTGCATCACAGCGAGGTGAATCCTTCAGCCCAGGATTGGGTGCATTTGCTTCAAATTTGGATCGTGCCGGAGCGCCGCGGGGTCTCGCCCCGGTATGAAGAGAAATCCATGGCCAGGGCCGCATCTGGAGTTTTGCACCTCATTGCCAATCGAGAGGGTCGCAACGGATCCATTGCCATGCATCAAGATGCCGACCTTTGGCTTGGGAAACTGTCGCCGGGAGATTGCCTGAGTCATGGCTTGGCCCCGGGCCGTCACGCTTGGGTTCATGTGGCCGAAGGGCAACTGCGTCTCAACGGGGAGGTTTTGTCGGCAGGCGATGCTGCGGCGCTGACGGAGATTGAAGTTCTGCAACTCGAGGGGATTTCGGAGTCTCAGGTGCTGGTTTTCGACCTAGCCTGAAACAGCCAAGGACGAGGAACGGAAAACCGCGGAGACACGTCTGTCAGGCGATGACGGTTGAAAGGACGAACGGAGAGAACGACGGGCCATTCGCAGGGGGAAAGGACCGGTGAATTGACGAAGAGGAAAGATGGCTCCAGAGGAAGGGCTCGAACCTTCAACCCATCGGTTAACAGCCGATTGCTCTACCATTGAGCTACTCTGGAACACCGAAATGAGCCGTGACGGTAGGCGGTTTTCCGAGGGGGCGTCAATTGTCAGTTCAAGGTTTGTCAGTTCCAGGTTCCTGTCTTCCCGGCTTTTTCCGGAATATGAGGATGTGCTGGCGTGGAAGGTTCGTCAGGTTCTCCACGAACTCCAAACTCGGATGGACTGCCATTTCTGAGCGGACCTGGGCAGCGGTCATTTTGTGCAGGGGCTTGATCGGGATCCACCGCTCTTCGCCTCGGTACTCCACGAACACCAGTCGGCCTCCGGGTTTGAGTGCGTCGGTCATGCGCCGGGCCATCTCCATCGGGTGGTCGCATTCGTGGTAAACGTCCACGAGGATGATGAGGTCGAGAGTGTTGTTCGGAAGTTTGGGGTCGGTGGTGGTGCCCAGCACCGGGATCACATTGGTGATGCCGCGCGCCAGCAAGTTGGTGCGTAGGATGGCGATCATCTCCGGTTGGATGTCGTTCGCATAAACCTTGCCCGTGGGACCTACCGCCCGCGCCATGCGCCAAGTCAGGTATCCGCTCCCGGCTCCGACGTCACCGACCTGATCGCCCAGCTTGAGGCCCAGGGCGCTGACCAACCGATTGGGAGCTTCCTCTGTTTCACGCTCATCGCGTTCGAGCCACGGTGCCCCTTGATGGGACATGAAGTGGGCGATTTCTCTGCCCAGAAACCACTTGCCGGTCCCGTCGAAGGAACCGGGGCGATATTCGTAGGCCGGCGGTGTGGGGCGCGTTGTGGGTGATGCAGGTTCTGCGCCCAGCAGTGCTGTACAGACCACACTGAGGAGGAGGAACGGCAGGAAATGATTCATGACGTAGCGGCCGGGTTTCATGGCTTGGGTGAGCAGGCTTGAACGAAGGCACGGAACATCCGGGCGTGTTCGGGGTGGGCCGCATAAAGGCGTTCGGGATGGAACTGTACCGAGGCAAACCACGGCAGAAGCCCGGAACTTTCAGCCCGGAGCTCGGTGCCCTCGATCACGCCATCGGCCGCACTGAGGGTGATCTTCAGCGGATCAGCCAGTCGGTGGATGGCTTGATGGTGTGTGCTGTTCACACCCAAAGTTTTGGCTCGGTAGATGGCCGCCGCTTGACTGTCCGGAGCGATATCCACCGCATGAACCGGTTCGAATCGGCGGTCCATCTGAGCATGCGGGATATCGCCGGGCCGCTGGGTGGGGAGATCGACATACAACGATCCGCCGAGGGCCACGTTCACCAGTTGATGCCCGCGACAAATGGCCAACAGCGGCTTGGGACGTCGAAAGAGCTCGTCCAAAAGGGTGAGTTCCATCACGTCGCGATCGGGCTCCGGGAACTCGCAGCGTTCCACCAACTCCTGGGGAACCTCCGGCCAGTAGAGCTTCGGGTGGATGTCGTCTCCGCCAGTCAGCAAGACGCCATCGGCTCGCTCCAGATACTCGGCCAACCGACCCCGATGGGTGAGTTGAGGCAGAGCCAGAGGCAGTCCTCCGGCATCGAGAACCGCTTCCAGATAGCGGCTGCTGACGCTGATGGAATGATCGGGAAACTCCGCGCCGGCGGCGTGGGTGCTGGGCGTCACCAGAATGATCGGGCGGCTCATGACGGTTACTGTGTCCCGAAACCGCGATCATTCAAAAGGGGAAACCCTGTGCGGATCACCGGAAGCGGTGTTCCGGGAAGACTTCCCGGATGCGTTTGCGCACCGCTTCGATGTGCTCCGGCGGGTAGCGTCGGCGCACGTAGCCCCGCTCCAGGGCGTCGAGCAGTTCCAGCCAATCTTCCAGCGGCGGTTCGGGCATGGGTACCCATTCGATGTCCGAGCCGCGTCGCTTGGGGCGTTCGAAGAATTTCCACTGATCACCCACATGTTGGGCGTAGACGTGGCGTTTGATCCCGTCGGGTCCCGGGGTGGTCCATCCGATGTCCGCTTTGGCTCCCATGGTTGCTGTTATTCTTCGGTTTCGGGCAGGTTGACCGAGGCCACCGCCATGGCGGCGATGCCTTCTTGGCGACCGACAAACCCCATGGTTTCGTTGGTCGTGGCCTTGACGCCCACCTTGCCCGGAGGGATACCCAATGCGGTGGCGATGTGGGCCTTCATGGCGGTGATGTGGGGGTAGATCTTCGGTTGTTCGGCGATGAGGGTGGCGTCGATGTTCACGATCCGACCGCCCCGTGCTTGGACGCGACGAGCGGCTTCTTCCAGGAAGATGCGGCTGGGGGCGTTGCGCCAGGCAGGATCGGTGTTTGGGAAGAGGTGGCCGATGTCGACCTCGCCGATCGCTCCGAGGACCGCATCCGTGATGGCGTGCAGCAGAGCGTCCGCGTCCGAATGACCGTCCAAGCCCTTGCTGTGCGGAATCTCGACGCCCCCCAAGACCAACTTGCGGTCGGGAACCAGACAATGGACATCGTAACCGATGCCGACGTGTACCATGCCGGTGAGTCTACGTCCGGCAGTGCTCGGCGGGAATGCCGAAAACGTCCGGCATTCGAGGAACCGGCGTCTCATCCGATCGTGTGGATCACATCAGCTTGAGCTTGGGCAGGTCTTGGGAGTCCACCAATCCGACGGGTTCCTTGCGCGCGTTGACCACGATCAGATCGTCGATATTGCGATCATTGAAGATGCGTAAGGCGTCCACGGCGAGGGCGTCGTCGCGAAGGGTGATGGGGTTGCGGGTCATGACCTCCTTCAGCGGGCGCTGGAGAATGTCTTCGTGGGCCGCTAGCCGTCGGCGGAGGTCGCCATCGGTGAATACGCCCACCAGTCGCCCCTTGCCGTCGACCACACTGACGGATCCGGTTTTGGCGTGGGTCATCGTGAGCAATCCGTCTTGAACCGTCTGATCCTGACGCGCCACGGCATTGCGTTGGTCGCGCCGCATGATGTCACCGACCTTGTAGAGCAAGGCTCGCCCGATGGCCCCAGCCGGATGGCGTTGGGCAAAATCCTGTTTCCGGAATCCGCGCGCGGTCATCACCGCGATGGCCAAGGCGTCTCCCATCACCAAGGTCGCGGTGGTCGAAGCCGTCGGAGCCAGATTGAAGGGACAGGCTTCCCGGGGAACGCGGATATCGAGAATCACATCACTGTGCTGAGCCAACGTGGATTTGGGGTTGCCGGTGAGGGCGATGATCTGGACCGAAAAACGTCGCAGTGCCGGAAGCAGGTCCGTCCACTCGGACGACTCTCCCGAGTAGCTGAGGGCGAGGATGAGGTCGCCGTCTTGCACGATGCCGAGGTCGCCATGCAAGGCATCGACCGGATTGAGCACCACGGCCGTCGAACCCGTGCTGCTCAGGGTGGCCGCGATTTTCCGACCGATGTTGCCGGACTTGCCGACGCCCAGGACGACGATTTTCCGGCGGGCTGCCAAGGTGGCACAGATCAAATCGATTCCGCGATCGAAGGACTCGTCCAAGGAACCCTTCACCGAGCGCAGTGCGGCCAATTCAATGTCGAAGACCTGCCGAGCGAGTTTCAAATGGCTCACCCGGACAGGGTGGCACCGCACGGGCCTCGGATCAATGATGGGGCAGGGTTCCAGCGACCTGCTTCATGTAGGATTGGAGCGTTTCGATGAGGGCGCTCATGACCGCGCTGGGAGCCCCCTGCCAGACAGCTCCCAAACGCAGCGGGGCGATGTCGGCGATGGGAAACGCTTTCAAATCCTGGGCGATGGGGTTTCCAGGAATGGCGAGACTGAGCCCGATTCCGAAGCCGTTGCGCACATAAACGTCCACCAACTCCAGGTCGGTGACCTCGACCCGAGCGGGCCATTCCAGCGAACGGCTTTCCAGAAATTCCCGGAAGCGCCGGGGAGCCAATTCGGCGGCGGTGACGGAGATCAGGGGCTCTTCCAAACTCTCCGAGGCCAATGCTTCGAGAATTTCCCCGGCGTTGCGGAACCGGGAAGCCTTGGGAACCAACAGCACCAGCGGCAGTTCCAACAGGGGCAGGTGATTGAGTCCTTTGGCGCAATGGCCTTCCAGCAGTGTGATGGCGAAGTCCAGTTCATGCCGCTCCAGCCAGGCTTCCACCTGAGGTTGTTGACCGGCTCGCAGCGTCAGTTGGAGGTTGGGAAACCGTTTGCGTACCTCCTGCAGCACCCGTGGCAAATGATCCCGGAGCGCCATGACCGGAGCGGCGACCCTCAAGGTTTGCTGGGATCCTTCGCGTATTTGTTTCTCGATGGTATTGAGTTCACCAAAAAAGGGTCGGATGAAGTTGAAGAGTTCGGTGCCAGCCGGGAGGAGTTCGAAGGGCCGCCGCCGGAAGAGCTTCACTCCCAGGCAGGACTCGAGTTGGAGCAACTGGCCGCTGATGGCGGGTTGCTGGATCCCATAGGGCATATTGCGCACCGCTTCCATGATGCCGCCGTATCGCGCTACATAGTAGAAGAGCTCCAGATGGTGGACATTCACGTTGGGGAAAAAACCATGCTGCCGATCGCGGGGCAATGATCGCTTGTGCCGAGTTTTCCCCCTTCTTTGGGATTCCCTTTGCCGGCGGGTGCAGTGAAACTCCAGTGAAGCTTCACCAGAACCGTACGTCCACCCACTTCGTATGAAGATCCTTTCTTCCACCATTGCTGCGGCCAGCCTCACGGCTTTCGCTGCTCAGTCCGCCGTCGATTTCTCCAAGGACATCGCCCCGATTCTCACCGAGCACTGTCTCAAGTGCCACGGCACGGAGAAGCAAAAGGGCAAATACCGCTTGGACTCCAAAGACGCCGCCTTCAAGGGAGGCAAGAGCGACAAGACCGCCGTGGTGGCCGGTGATCCGGACAAGAGCGAGATGATCCACCGTGTGTTCCTCGCCAAGGACAACGACGAACTCATGCCCCCCGAGGGCGGCCCCTTGGCGGAACCGCTCCGAGCCAAACTCAAGGAATGGATCAAGGAGGGTGCCAAGTGGCCGGATGGCGTGGTCTTGGCCGCTGCCGTGGCTGCACCTGCTCCGTCCTCAGCCCAGCCGGCCCGACCTGCGCGTCCGGTGCCCCCGTTGCCGCAGTTGCCCAAGGAATTCCAGCCGGCCTCGTCCGAGGCAGCCGGTATCACGGCCTTGTCCAAAGCAGGCGTCGAAGCCCGCCCGATCGCTCTGGGAGTACCCTGGAAGGAAGCCAACTTCCGCTTGAAAGGGCCCGAGGTGACCGATGCCACTCTCAGCCCAGTTTCTGGGATCAACAGTTTGGTCGAGTTGCGTCTGGGCAACACCAAGATCACCGACGCTGGACTCAAGCAACTCTCTGGCCTGACCCACTTGCAGACACTGGGCTTGGAGCTGACGGGCATCACCGACGCTGGACTTGAGCACATCCAAGGGCTCCAGAATCTGGTGTACCTGAACTTGTATGGCACCAAAGTGACCGATGCCGGATTGGCCAAGCTCACCGGCCTTACGCACTTGCGTAATCTCTACCTCTGGCAGACCCAAGTCACCCCGGAGGGCGTTAAGAAACTCCAAGCCGCTTTGCCGGGTGTGGACATCAACACCGGTTGGGTGGCACCGCCGGTTGAAAAGAAGGACGAGGCCAAGAAGGAAGAGCCGAAGAAGTAACCTTCGAACTTCAAGATTCCTTGAACGGAGTGGTTTAAGAATCACTCCGCGGATGGCCCCTCGGCGGACTTCGTTTGCAGCCTGAGTCGACGTCTTTCAGGCCCCAATCTTAGACCCCGATTCCTTCACCGGATCGGGGTCTTGCCTTGTTCAGGGTTGGACGCGCACCCGGAAGTAATAGCCGCCTCGCCCCAGCAGTGCCGGGATGGTGTTGGTGAGCAGGCCCCCTGTTCCGCGACGGGGATCACTGGCGATGGTCCAACGTTGAAGATCGTCGCTGATTTCCAGCGAGTATTCCCGAAGAGGGGTGCTGGGCCAAGAGACCAGGATCGGTGCGTTGACTCCGCCTGAGGGCAGGTTCAGCCGGAGGCTGGAGGCTGGGTCATTGGGTGCGGTTCCGGCCTGGAATTCGGCGAAGTTCGAGAATCCATCTTCGTCGGAATCGGTGCCCGGAGCGGAATCGGCTCCGAGAATCCGGCCGAAAAAGTTTTTTTCCCAAAGGTCCGAGATTCCGTTGGTGTTGGAATCGGGGAATTCGTAGCGACCGACCAGTACCAGCACATTGGTACCCACTTGGTGGGTCACCGCGGGCGGTGTGAGATAATGCTCCACGGGAGACCAGCGCACCACGTACTCGCCGGGGACCGCATTGGACACATTGAACCATCGGCCGGATCCGATGACCGTTCCGAAATTCGTGGGGCCGCGGATGCTGAAGCTGGCCTGCGACAAGTTGTTGGTGATGGAGAATGACGAGGGCTGATTCTGGGTGAGTGAAATCTCCAGGTCGTCCACAAACCATCCGGGACGATCGGTCGTCTCGAAGCTTATCAACTGGTAGTTGAAACGGATGCGGACGACGTGCCCCGTGAAGCGGCTGATGTCGACATCCACCTCTTCCCAATCCGCTGAAACATCGCCATAACCAAAACCCGCCAAGTCACTCCATTGCGCTCCGTTGTTCGTGCTGATGGCCACCTGGCACAATTCAAAGTCCAGCAGGTCGCTCCGTTCGGTGGTGTCGTACCAGGTGCGGAACTTCAGGCGGGCGGAGTTGCCGCCTCGTAAATCAATGGCCGGACTGAGCAGGTCGGCGATGGCTGTATCGACCGGTTGACCTTCGAGATTTGTGGCCCAGCAGTGGGTTCCGCTATGGGCCTGAATGCCATGGCGGTTGGATGGAGTCCCGAACTGCCAGGTGGTGTTGAGCAGGTTTTGGCCCGTCTCCTCATCGAAGGCGTCGTCGTCGAAGGTGGCCCATCCGGAACGCCCCTTCTCCAGGGAGTCTTTCCATGGGGCGTCCAGCGGTCGGAGCGTGCGCAGGCGGAATGATCGTCCGGCCAAGCGTGCCGTTGCCGTGTTGCCTGCCTCATCTTGACTGACCGGCAGGAAGTAGTAGTCCCGGTCGGGTTGCAGGCCCGAGATCTGGATTTCGTGTTCGGTGGTCAAGTCCGCCGAATAAGCCGTTCGGGTGAGGAGTGTGTCGTCGCCGCCGCTCTCGCCGAATCGCACCAGCGTGTCGGTCGGTTTGTCGGTGGTCCAGGTGATCACCGCTTCATTGTAGGCAGGATCGGTCGCCACCCCACTGATCACCGGTAGAACTGTGTCGATGATCACCTCGGCGGACAAAGCGATGCCCGAGGCGTTGTTATACGCCGCCGTGAGCACATCACCCTGGGCGCAACGGAGGCGCGCGGAGTTGGTGTCGGTCGCGGCGCTGCCGAGAGTGACCCGACCCCGAAAAACGCCCTTCAATGGGGTTTCCACCAGTGGCAGTTCCAACCCCTTCGGATCGGTGGAGCTGGTGATTTGTAAGGTGACTCGTTTCTGGCCGGAGCGAGCCGCGTCGTTCACCTCGATCATGGCGGCCGAGGGCAGCGTGTAGGCCGGTTGGTGGAAGGTCACACTCGAACCTCCTCGCAATCCGGGCACCAGGAAATCCAAGGCTCGGCCAAGAAGGGTGACCTTGTTGTCCGGAGCCTCCGCGTCCGTCGGGATGGACTCCCAGGGGATGGACAAGAAGACCACGCGACCTTGGCTGTCGTTGCCGGTGCGCGGGTAGCGCAGGCCGATGATCCGGCCTTCATCCTGGGTCAGGATAGTCGCCGCATCCGCAGTGGGACGCAGGGCATCCGGAAAGGTGGAAAAATCGAGCAACGATCCCAGATCGGGAAACTCCTGATAATCGAGGCCGATGGCTAGGCCGTTGCTGATGGGATCGCCATGGACGCCGTTGGCGATCGTGGCGCCGACATCCTCGGTGAAGTCGGCCACGTGCAGAACATTGGTGCGGAAGGATTGCTCCGCGGGCGACAGGCGACTCAAGACCTCGGAGGAGGCCACGAAGAGCGCTCCACCACCGGCCACATAAGACGAGAGCCCGTTAGCCAAACCCGCCGGCAACGTCGCCAGATCCTCGGGCCTCCAGATCACGATACGGTATCCGGAGAGCAAGGCCGCGGAGGGGACTGTGTTGGTTTCGGCGAAGTTCCAGACTTCGTAATCGATGCCGAGGGAGTCGAGGGGTTGGGTCCAATGTTCGATCCCGGGGAAGGGGAGGTTCAGTTGCTCAAAGGTGGACTCCGGGGAGTACAGCAGAAGGGCCTTGGCTGGCCGGGTTGCGGTGAAGAAGTAGTACCGTCCCGCGTTGTCGTTGGTGCGCACGTTGCCCGCGCCATCGGTTGCCACGATGAAGTAGCGGTAAACTTGGTCGGGCACCAATTCGGGCAGGAAGAGCTCGGGCGAGGTTCGCAGGGAGGCGTTGGTTACGGTGAAGGCCGGGCCGTTGACCGGGTTGACCATGGCCACTGATCGCACGGGTTCGCTGGCGTTGAAACGCAGGCTCGTCCGACCGAAGCGCTGGACGGCCCGCACCGAATCGATGCCTGGCGGATCCAAGTCGATGGTGGCGGTCCGGGTGCGGAGGCCTGCTGGCGAGGCATCCGAGTAGGAGAGGGACAACGTGTCACCGTTGGCCACCGTCAGGCTGCCGGCCTTGGGCGAGGTGACCAGTGACACGGCTCCCGTGAAGGTTCCTCCCGTTCCGCTGCGCAGGAGGGTGAGGGTCAGCGGGGCCGGTTGTGAATCGGAGGTCACGGTGACCGAGGCACTCGCCTGATTGCGCAAATCGGTGTCCACCAATCGAAGCTGGGCGATGGATGGGGCCGGATAGGTTTCCTTGTCCCAAGAAACCACGCCTTCGCCGGGGAACGGAATTTGACCTGAAACCACGAGGGCGAAGTCTTGTTCGGGAGCGGTATTGGTTCGCCCGTGGACATCTTGGATCACCCGTTGTGCCCGGATGCGGAGAACCCATTCGCCCGCAGTGGGGTTGCTGATCAACACCCCCTCGACATTGTTGATGCGATCCCCTTCGGCGGTGTCGGCCACGGATTCACCGTCGAGGAAGGCATTGCCACGGAAGACACGCCCATCGGGAGAAATCACCTCCAGGTCGAGGTCGTTGACCAAGGCGGGGATGGCCGCGGGTAGTCCGGGGACATCGGTGTAAGTCAGGGTCACTTTGAGCGCGTCATCGGCTCCCACGACGATCCTCTTTTCCGAGAGGGTCCCGGTTTTCAGGCCGATGCCTTGATCGGTGAAATTGAAGCGGCGTTCTCCGGCGATCAACGCGGCCAAATCGCAACGCCCCCATCCTTCGTCGCCATTGGGAACCGGAGGCGTGCCGCCGACCACCAGCATGGTCCCGGCTTCCTCGTCATCGGTGTCCACGGGCACTTCGGCGGAAGTCATGTCCACGGCCGAATTGATGAGCGCGGCTTTCACCAAGGCGGGTGACGGAGTCAGTCCGCCTTGAGTCTCCCGGTACCATTGCACGAACACGGCGCAGGCACCGCTCACGTGCGGGCCGGCCTGCGAAGTGCCGCCCTGGAACAGGTAGTTCTCGTCGATACCCAGCCAGGCGTTGGCGTCGCTGGCTATTTGACTTTTCAGCGAGGCGATCCAGGTGCCGGGCGCAGTGATGTCGGGTTTGATGCGGCCGTCTTCCGCGGGGCCGCGGCTGGAGAAATCCGCCATGGTCTCGGCTCCTTCAGCGTAGAGGGCCAGGTCGAACCGGTCGTTTTGGCAGGCCGCCGTCGCGATGACGTTTTTGGCGACGGCCGGGGAACCGATGGTTTGCTCGCCCGGACCCGAATTGCCGGCGCTGAATTCGAGAATGTAAGGCTGTTCTCCTGGGGTCCGGGCATCGGCGTCTCGCACCAGGGCGTCAAATTCTGCGGCGCTCAGGTCGTAGCGTCCTTGAGTGTCGTCACCCCAGGAGTTGGATCCGACGTAGGCGCCACTGCTCACAGCGTCCCGTGTCAACGTCTCGTAACTGGGTGGAGCGAAGTAGTCGCCGGCTCCATCGAACATGCGCTGGGCCACCAGATGAGCCCCGGGAGCCACGCCCAATCCCCAGAGGTAACCGTTGTCATCCTTGGTTCCGATGGCGCCGCTGCCGGCCACGATGCCCGCGCAGTGTGTGCCGTGACTGTGCTCGTCGGAAGCGTCTTCAAGGCCGCCGTAGGCAAAGAAGGCGTCGACCCGGCCTTGCAAGTCGCGGTGCATCGTCTCGGCCTCGCCCGTGTCCAGGCCGGAATCGGCGACGGCCACTGTGACCCCGCGCCCATCGAAACCGAGGCGTTGGACTTCGGCCTGCTTTCCCGGAGCCCCGTCGTCGCCCATCAGGATTTCCGTGGCGATTTCGTCCACCAACTTCATGCGACCGGCCGGTTCCATCCACAGCACGGACTCCGATCGAGCCAATTCCAAGATGCGGCGCGGGGTGGTCTTGCCCCCGATGAAAATGCCGAAGGTTGTCTCGGTCCGGTGCACCGATCCGCTGAACTGACGTAGGGCCGCTATCAAGACTCCCGGTGGTGTCTGTGGGCGCAGCATGAGGCGGATTTCCCGGGGCACATTGGGCTGTTCGGCCATAGCCGCGGTCAGTCGACGGTCCAAGCGCCACTCGGGCCGGTATTCCCCGAGCCAACGTACGAAGGGGATGGCCCGGATCTCGGCAGCCGATGCGGTGTCGAGGTGGCAAACATAGGCGTGATCCGGAATGGGGTTTAGAAGGGCCAGTCGTTTCGCTTGAAGGGTGTCGCGTTGATCCGCTGAGAGAGGCCCCTCCAGTTGGATGAGAAAAAGACCTGAGACGGGTGGTTTGTTGGCGCTGACCGCTGCGGACCGCGCTTTGGCATCGGGTGCCGGTGGGGTCGTGACCGTGGCATTGCGCAGGCGGATGAACCGGGCGTCTTGCGCGGAGGCTTGGAAGAGGCAGATCAACGCCACGACAAGGCCCGCGATCCATCCACGGAGGTGCATGAAGCAAACGCTAGACTCCGATTCCTCACATCACAAGACGCCGTCGGGCGGGCGCTGTGAGTCAGAAAATATCCACGATGGTCGGTACCATCCGGGCTCGATCTGTCCGGGATACTGCGCGCAGCGGCCTGGCGGGTTCGACTGCGATGAGAGGAGTGTATGCGGCTATCGTGCAGATACTCAATCCATTCGGGATGACTGCGGGATCGGGCGTGGCCGGGCAAGCGGCATGTCAATTGCTCTCGGGATGAGCGTCGGTTTTGACCCTGCCGACGAGCTTGGTTCCGATCCCCAAACACCCCCGATGAAACCCTTTGTCAAAGGCGACCTGGACGGCTTCTTCGCCCTAGGCCTCGACAGCTTGGTGAACTTATTGCTGATGACCGGTTTCTGTCTGGGGTTGCTCGGGTTTTCTCCGGAGCTGTATTTCGGCCGTATCCTGCCAGCTTCCGCAGTGGGATTGGTTTTTGGCAATTTGATGTATGCCCGTCAGGCCTTGCGCTTGGCGGCCCGCGAGGGGCGAGACGACGTGTGCGCGCTCCCGTATGGGTTCAACCTGGTCACGGTGATCATCTATTCGTTGCTGGTGATGTACCCCGCGCAGCAAATGGCCCTGGCCCAAGGCCTGCCCAAGCCGAAGGCCGACGAGGTTGCTTGGTTGGCCGGAATCGCCGCCTGCGTAGGCTCCGGACTCATCGAGTTTGCGGGTTCGTTTTTCCTCCATCACTTGCGGCGGGTCACGCCTCTGGCGGCCCTGTTGGCCGCATTGGCAGGCATCGGTGTGTTCTTCATCGCCATGGATTTCCTGTTCCGGGCCTGGGTTTATCCGCTCATCGGCATGGGAACCTTGGCTATCGCGTTGGTGGTTTACTATGGGGGATACCGATTCAAGGGTGGCATTCCGGGCGGACTGGTGATCGTTGCGCTCGGAACTCTGGGAGCCTGGGGGTTGAACTGGGCTGGTTTACCCTCACCGGCACCGGCCTATCCGTTGAACTTGAGTCACTTGGGGTTGCACTTGCCGACACCGGCCTTTCAGGCACTCCGGGACAGTCTGCCATACTTGTTGCCCTTCTTCAGCATCATCCTGCCCATGGGCGTGGTGAATGTGGTGGGATCCATGCAAGTGCTCGGATCGGCCGAGGCGGCGGGCGATTGCTACGAGACGAAGCCGTCCCTGTTGATCAACGGCATCGGGACGTTGATCTCGGCGGTCTTCGGTTCACCGTATCCCACGACCCTTTACATCGGCCATCCCGGTTGGAAGGCCATTGGTTCGCGGGCTGGTTATTCGACCCTCAATGCCATCTTCGTGACCCTCGTGTGCCTGACGGGATCGCTCAGCCTCCTGGCTTGGTCCATCCCGGTGGAAGCCGGCATGGCCATCCTCATTTGGATCGGTATTTCCATGGGTACCCAGGCCATGGACGCCATCCCGCGGCGGCACATTCCCGCGGTGATCGTCGGACTGTTCCCGGCCATCGCTGGTTACTGCGCGCTGGTGGCCAAGAACGTCATGTCCGGAGTGGGTGTGGGGACTCCGGGCAACCCGTTCCGACAGGAATTGCTCGATCGCATCCTCAAGGCCCGCAGCTTCCATGCGGAGGGCATGTTCGCCCTCGAGCAGGGTTATTTCCTCAGTTGCCTCATCCTGTCCGCGGCCACCGTGTGCATTATCGATCAGAAATTCCGTCAGGCAGCCGTGTGGTTCGCGGCCGGGGCGTTTTTGGCGGGCCTGGGTTTCATTCACAGCTTCGGTTTCATCACCGCCGACATCGTCGGGGTTCTCAAACCGGGCTGGAAATGGGTGATCGGTTACCTATCCATGTCGGCAGTCATGCTCGCGGTGCCGGTGTTCATGGAGAAATCATCCCACGAAGCGGTTTGATCCTTCGGCCACGGCGAGATCCAAATTCTCTGCGACCACGAAATCCCGCCATTCGGCCACGAGGGCCTGCTTTTTCTCCGGACTCAGCAGGGCGATCTCAATGCCATTGAGAGCGATGCGGGCCAGCTCGGCCTTTGAGAATCCGAGTTCCTGATTCAGCGCGAAATACTCTTCCTCGAGCCGGTTGCCGAAGAAGAAGGTGTCGTCGGAGTTGATGGTCACCGGTACTCCCGCATCGAAGAATGCCCGGATGGGATGCTCGGCCATGGAGGTGACTCCCTGGACAGCCAGTTTCACATTGCTGATCGGGCACACGTCCAAGGTGATGCGTTCGCGGGCGAGGTGACGGACCAACTCCGGATCTTCCACCGACCTCACTCCGTGCTCGATGCGTCGGACGCCGAGGTTGTCGAGGATCCAGCGTACGAAGGGGGCCGGCATGAACTCGCCCGCGTGGGCCTTGGTCATCTTGCCGGCCGCTTGTGCGCGCCGCCAAATGTCGATGCTCCAGGTTTCCATCCGCCAGTATTCAGGCCCGTGCAAATCGATACCCGCTAGGTCGTCCCAGCCGAGCGCCGCCTCGATGAGCGAACCATGGGCGGCGTAGTCGTTGTGGCACATGCCAGCGAAAATCCGCAGTTCCAGTCCGGGAGGTGCGGCTTCGCGGATCGCGGCCAGCACCTCCGGGCCGGAGTCTTTCACCGCGGCCAACCCGGGCAGGTGGATGCTGGTTTCCACGTACCGCGTGCCTTGTTCGGCACACGTGGCCAGAACGATCTTGGCCGCATCATGATAACGCTGGGCCGACTGGTAGAAGTTCATGCAGTACTCATCGTACAAGGCCATGAACTGGTCGAAGCTCTCGTATCTGAAATCCGGCTGCCAGAACGGCGGCGGATTCGTGTAGCGTTCCGGCTCCAGATCCCGAAGCAGTTCGATGGGGGTGGAACCTTCGAGATGCAAATGGGTTTCGGTCTTGGGCAACGACCGGACGAAGCGGGTGAAATCGGCGGAGGCAGTGTAATGAGGAATGCGCATGGAGTTCGGAAGGTGGGAAGGATGGCCCATGGCTAAGTTTGGGCAACCGGTGCAGGAGCGGCCAAGGGGTTGGTCAGAATGCGACGGGTCCAATGGGCCGTGAGGTGGGCGGTTTGGGGTACACCGTAATTGAGGTTTACGACGATATCGGGGTCGCCACCCAGGCTCACTCGGTAATCGCGGAGCAGGTTGGCGATGGCCACCGGAGAGTGGATGCGGACCAGGTTCATGCCGAGGCAGATGTGGGTGCTGCCGCCGAAGGTGCCGTGGGCCTTCTTGGGGTATTCACGATCGATCCAACGAGAGGGATCGAATCGATAAGGCTCGTCATACACCTCCTCGAGGAAATGCGGGAGCGTCTGCAGGTGTAGAACCCGGGTTCCGCGAGGCAGTTCGAATCCGGAGAACTGGAAGGGGATTTCCACCACCCGCGAAAGGATCGGCGCGGCGGGGAACATGCGTTCCATTTCCATGAGCGTGGCCTTGAGCCGGGGAAAGGCACCCATCCCCGCCATGAATTGATCCACCCGGTAGCCGGACAGTTCTTCTTCCAGCAATCCGAGCCAGCTCGGGTTGGCCAGCAGGTGTTGCAGGCCGCAGTTGAGCATCTTCGCCGTGTTGCCGGTGCCGGCCATCAGCAGCAAGTAGGCTTCTGGAATGAGTTCGTCGAGTTCGACCGGTTCGCCACGTTCCCGGCGATCGTTGATCATGTCTTGGAAGCTGTCGGGTTGAGTTTCACCGGCGAGCCGCCCGGAGACCAGTTCCCGCAGAAATCCGAAAACGAACTCCCGATGGGCCACGAACGACGGTCGCGCGTAATGGCCATGGCGAGCTTCCCCCAAAATGGTGCCCGAGATGAACTCCTCTTCGAAAGCGATGAAGTGCGCCAGCGCCTCGGTATTGAGTTCGCAGTGCAGCACGGTCTTGCTGTTGGCCTGGGTGAGGGCCGTCATGAAGAAGTCGTGCAAGCGGACCGGTTGTCCGCAAGCCCGCGCGAATTCCTTCCGAAGGACTGCATCGATCACCGGCAGGTGGCGAGCGACGGCGCTCATGGCAAACCCATTGCGCAAGTTGCGCCGCTTGCGTCGGTGCGGGTCGCCGTCCAGTTGGGTCACATGGCTCGGCCCCATGATCTCACGAAAAGGGACCAGCGCTTCGTGGTAGGACCATTGGTCTGGGTTGCGCCAGGCCGCCTCGTTGGCCTCCATCCCGGCGATGACCACATGACGCTCGCCTCGGAACTGCAGTTGGTAAATGGGGCCCAGGCGTCGATAGGCCTGGAGGTGATCAAACTGCTCCATGCCATCGCGTTCGGTCGGAAGGCCGAGGCTGGAGTAATCGGGCAATGAATCCATCGAGGAGCAGTCGAGCATGGGATTAGAGAAAGGACAGTGGGGACCGATTCAAGCCTGAGCGGCGTGGGCCGCCTGTTGCATGGAGATGCGGATGCGTTCTTCGATGTGTGCACCAGCCAGGATGGCAGCATGGCGGGCGGGTCTATCGGCGGTGATGCAGGAGGGGATGGTTTCCACCAGCACCTCAGGATCGGGATCACTGAAGAACGCGATGGAGAGCCGCCCTGCTGCCGCCGACTCCGGCCGCACCTGAACCCGATGCGGAGTCGAACGCAGAACGTCGTTGCTCCACCGCGCCAGCAAGTCGCCGGTGTTGACCACCACCGTCCCGGGCATGGGTGGAGCCGGTACCCAGAGGCCATTCGTATTTTGCACCTCCAATCCGCCGGCGTTGTCTTGGAACAAGAGCGTGAGTGTCCCGTAGTCGGTGTGGGCTCCGGCCCCCAATTGACCCGGTCGCACACTTCGGCTGGGCGGGTAGTGTAGGAATCTCAAGGTCTGTGTCTTGCCCGTGTGCTTGTCGTCGAAAAACCCCTCCGGCAATCGCAAGGCCAGGGCAAAGGCCTGCATGACTTGCGCGGCGAGCTTGCGGCATTCGTCGTAGAATCCCGTGGCTTTCCATCGGAAGGCTTCGGAGGGCCAGCGAGGATCCGAGGCGTCCATGGCCAAGGCGTTGCGCATGGTGAAATCCTCCTTCAGGTCGGGAGGTTGTGTGGGATCCAAGGCCTCTTGGGCGAGTGACTGATAGCCGAAATTGCCCGCAGTGCGGAGGTGCTGGACCTTGGTTTCGCTGGGCAGTCTGAAGAAATCCTGAGCGAGTCCGAAGGTTTCACTCACATGGTCGAATGGAATCCCGTGCCCCTTGAGGTACATGAACCCGGTTTCGTGGGCCGCCCGGAACACCGCGGCTCCGACGCTCTGTCGGCCTGCAGGCCCGCTGAAGAAGGGGGAGAAATCGATGAGAGGAATCAAGTCGCTCATTCCGGAGATCCGGAAGCAGGAACCGGACCCAACCGCAAGTGGGGCAGAGCGATGCCAGCGAGAATAAGCCCGATGCCGCCCAGTTGGGACAGTCGCAGCGGGTCTCCGAGCAGCAAGGCGGAGAGTCCTACGGCCACCGGAAGCTCCAGCGAAGTCAGGATGCTTCCCAGACCGCCGCCGAGACGATGGGCCGACTTCATCATGAGGAACACTGGGACCAGTTGTCCGACCGCACTGAGCACTGTGAGCCACAGCAGGGTTCCACCGAGGCTTGTTCCCACGACGCTCAGGGGCCAACCGACCAACCAGGTCACCCCGAGCAGGATCAGTCCGGACAAGGCCGAGAAGAAAAAGGAGCGAAACAACGGTGTTGATCGATTTCCGAGCCCTTCGGAGATCATGAAAAATCCGGCGAAACACAGCGCTGCCAAGATGGCCTGCGGGGCACCTTTCAGACTGTCAGGACCGGTGGACCCCATGAAATCGGTGGCCAGAACGGCTCCCGCCGTCACGAGGCAGACGGAAAAGATCTCACGGACCGGTGGCCAGCGCCGATGCACCAGGGCAGCCAGGATCGAGGTGAAGGGGACATACAAGAACAGCAACGTGGCTCCGACCGGAATGGTGCCGAGTTGGTAGGACCAGAACAGGAAGAGCACCACACCGCTTCCCACCAGTCCGCCCAAGAACATCCGCAACCAGAATCCTCGATCCTCCGCGGGCCATTTCACCCGACCGATCCAACAGGCCATACCGAAGGCCAGGGTCGCGATGGCGTATTCGCCCACCGAAACCAGAGCGAAGTTCAGTCCGGCCCGGTAGGCGAGCTTCAGGAGCGGACCATGAAGTCCCCACATGGCTCCCACCGTGAGCATGAACAGGATGTCAGAAGGGGCAGGGCGCGGTGCGGTGGGTTTCAAGCGGGTTCAGGTTCTGGCTCCGGCAAAGGCCGGACCCTGCAGACGTTGGAAGCCAGAGTCGTGCCGTTTGTATCGGTGACTGCGGGGAGATCAGGCCACCCGGTTGGATGGCTTGAATGGAGTGCGGAAGGCCTTCTCGAAATCGTAGCCGTCCTGAAAGTCCTTCCGCGTGTCGGTCTCCGTCTTGGAAAGGATCCCGTGTTCGACCATGTTGAAGACGATTTCTCCAAAATCCTCCGAACGCTGGATGCCCCACTCCGCCAGCACCGTCAGCGCCATCGGGCCGTATTCCTTCAGGGCATGTTCCCGAATGCCTTCCAGCAATTCCTGTCCGGTGATGTGACGGGTCTTTCCACCGACCTCCCGTTTCAAGGTGCGCTGCGTGTATTCCAAGGCGTCCCTCAAAAAGAGGTAGGCGTCGCGGTGATAACGGCCATCAGTGGCCACCAGATCGGCGATCGGATCTTTGGGGCGGGGAAGTTCCATTCAGGGAGTCGCTACGGAGGCTGAACTGGCGTGGGGAGTGCTCGTGGAATCGGTCCCGCGGTGGCTGGAGATCCAAATTTTGCCGCCGATGCCCATGAGCAACACCGCCGTCAAAATCCAGACGATCCGGAGTTCGTCTGCAGTGAGGTGTTTTGTGAGCGATTTCATGGGCTGGATGCCGAGCAATGGATCAGGCCACCACCACGTTGACCATCTTGCGCGGTACGACGATGACCTTCTTCACGGTCTTGCCCACGATGAACTGTTGCGCCTTTTCGGCCTTCAGCGCGGCGGCTTCGATTTCCGCGGCGGTGGCGTCCACGGGCATCCGGATCACATCGCGCAGCTTGCCGTTGACCTGCACGGGCAGCTCCATGTCGGTCTCGACCAAGAGAGCCGGATCGAACGCAGGCCAGGGTGCATAGGTTAGCGATGGCACTGCGGCGTCCCGGTGCTGGTGCAGCCGCTGCCAAAGTTCTTCGGCCAGGTGCGGTGAAAACGGCGCCAACAATTGCAGGAAGGATCCGAGCACGGTCGACGGTCGATTTTCCCAGGTCATGGCCCCATTGATGAACACCATCATGGCCGAGATGGCCGTGTTGAACTGGAGGTGTTCCAGGTCGTGGGTCACCTTGCGGATGCACTCGTGCAACAGCTTGAGCTGGGCCGGGGTCGGTGCGTCGTCGCGGATGAGCGGCGAGAGGCGGATCAGGTCGAGCAGCCGGGCAGACTCGGCGGCGGAATCGGTTCCGCTGGCGACGGTCGAGGCTTGCTCGTAATCCGTCTCGGCCTTTTCGTCGACAAAGAGACGCCACACCCGGCCGAGGAAGCGGTACACGCCTTCGACGCCCTGAGTGTTCCACGGCTTGGTGTCCTGCAGCGGTCCCATGAACATCTCATACAGGCGGAACGCGTCGGCACCATATTCCACCAGCACGTCATCTGGGTTGACCACGTTGCCGCGGGATTTGGACATCTTCTGGCCGTCTTCACCGAGGATCAGGCCCTGGTTGACCAGCTTGAAGAAGGGTTCTGCAGTCGACACCTGTCCCAAGTCGAACAGCACCTTGTGCCAGAAACGGGCGTACAACAGATGCAGCACGGCGTGCTCGGTACCGCCCACGTAGAGGTCTACTCCGGGCGTCTTGCCACCGGATTTCATCCAGTAGTTCTCAACCTCGCGGCCCACGAAGCCCTGAGCATTCTTCGCATCGAGGTAGCGCAGGTAATACCAGCACGAACCCGCCCACTGAGGCATGGTGTTGGTCTCGCGAATGGCGCCGTCCGGCAGGTGCAGCCAGTCTTGAGCGCGGGCCAGAGGCGGTTGTCCGTCGGCCGTCGGCTTGTAGTCCTCGAGCGTCGGCGGCATCAGCGGCAGGGCCGTCTCGGGCAATGCCTCGTGGTACAAATTTCCATCGGCGTCCTTGCGCCAAAGGATCGGGAACGGTTCTCCCCAGTAGCGCTGACGGCTGAAGAGCCAGTCCCGCAGCTTGAAGTTCACCGTCTTCTGGCCGAGCCCCTTCGACTCCAGCCAGACGGTGATTTGCCGCTTGGCCTCCGCGGTGGGCAGCCCGTCGAGCGCGAGCTCGGCGTTGCTCGAATTCACGGCCGTGCCCTCGTCGCAGAAGCCCTGCCACTCGGTCTTCGCATCGGGCGGCTGAACCACCTGCACCACAGGCAGCCCGAACTTCTGGGCGAACTCGAAATCCCGCTCATCGTGGGCAGGCACGGCCATGATGGCCCCGGTGCCATAGCTCGCGAGGACGTAGTCGGCGATCCAAATGGGGATCTGGCCGCCAGTCACCGGATTGATGGCAAAGGCGCCGGTCCAGACACCGGTTTTGTCTTTGGCCAACTCGGTGCGTTCCAAATCGGACTTGGTGGCCGCGAATTCCTGATATTGCTTCACCGCGGCGGATTGCGCCGGTGTGGTGAGGCCTGCCACGAGTCGGTGCTCCGGCGACAGAACCATGTAAGTGGCCCCGAACAGGGTATCGGGCCGCGTGGTGAACACCCGGATCTTCTCGGGCTGTCCGTCCACTTGGAAATCAACCTCGGCCCCCTCGCTGCGACCGATCCAGTTGCGTTGCATCTCCTTGAGCGAGTCGGACCACTCAATGGTGTTCAGGTCGGCCAGTAGCTTTTCGGCATAGGCGGTAATGCGCAGCATCCACTGGCGCATCGGCTTGCGAATCACCGGGAAGCCGCCCACCTCGCTCTTGCCGTCGATGACTTCTTCGTTGGCCAGCACGGTGCCCAGCTCGGGGCACCAATTCACCGGAGCCTCGCTGACATAAGCCAGTCGCTTGGAATCTCGGAAGGCACGCTGCTGGGCCTCGGTCTGGCAGTCGGCCGGGTAGGACAGCGTGTCGATGGGTTCGGCCTTGTTCGTGGCCGGGTTGAACCACGAGTTGTAAATCTTCAGGAAAATCCACTGCGTCCAGCGGAAGTATTCTGGATCGGTCGTGGCTACTTCGCGCGTCCAGTCATAGCTGAAGCCCAGCGATTGGATCTGGCGGGTGAAATTCGCGATGTTGGTCTCGGTGGTGATCCGCGGGTGCTGGCCCGTTTTCACGGCATACTGCTCTGCAGGAAGACCGAACGAGTCCCAACCCATCGGGTGCAGCACGTTGAATCCCTGGGCCCGGCGATAGCGCGCCAGGATGTCCGTCGCCGTGTACCCCTCGGGATGCCCGACATGCAAGCCGGCCCCGGAGGGGTAGGGGAACATGTCGAGGATGTAGAACTTCGGTGGCAATTCCGACGCCGACGCAGCTCGCCCGTCCAGCCCATGGCGCAGCCCGAAGGGGTGGGATTCCGGAATGCGGTCCCCCGGGTTCCACGCCCGGAAAGTTTGTTCTGCCGCCCAGTGCCGCTGCCACTGGGGTTCAATCAAATGAAACGGGTATTGCCGCCTCGACATATAAGACCCTGATCATGGCGAGATCCTCCCCCTCTAAGCAATCCGGTAGTCCAAAAGGGGTCGGTCCCGCATATTTACACAAAAGGGGTCAGTCATTCATAAAAACTGTCGAACCATGTTCCGGAAAAGGGTTCATCGAGTTGCCACTGCAACGTCGAACTCGGTGGGACGGTGTTGCCTGAGGCGTGGTTTCACCGGACGATCCACCCCATGATTTCCCGACGCGATTGGTTAGTAGGCGGTGCTGCTGTTGTGGCGGCCGCGGGCTGCAAGACTCCGCAATCTTCCCGGATTCGCGTGCGTGTCTGGGACGAGCGCCAGCCAGCCCAGAAGAAGGCTTACCCGAATTGGCTCGGAAACCAGATCGCGGACCACCTGCAGACACTACCAGGCCTGTCCGTCGATTCGGTTTGCATCGATGATGCAGAGCAGGGTCTCCGGGATTTGGATTCGGTCGACGTTCTGGTTTGGTGGGGCCATGTCCGCCACGCCGAGATCGAGCCCTCGACCGCCGCGCGGATTGTTGAGCGGATTCGCTCTGGGAAGCTCTCTTTGCTGGCCCTTCATTCGGCGCACTGGTCCCGCCCCTTCGTCGAATCCATGAACGCCGTGGCCCGCGATAGGGCGTTGGCGGCCCTGCCTGAGGCAGAGCGCGCCTGTGCGGTGATGGTCGAAAGCGACTTGTTGCCCCGGCCGTGGATGGCCCCGAGCTACAAGGAACGATTGTCGCCGGAGGTTCAATACCGTCGCCCGCCGCAGGGCCCCGTCGAGGTGCGGTTGCTCCGGGCCAATTGCTGCTTCCCGGCCTATCGGGGTGACGGGAAACCGAGCGAAGTCCGGATCCGTCTGCCGCATCATCCGATTGCCCAAGGCTTGCCGGAGTCTTTCGCGATCGAGCAGACCGAGATGTATGACGAACCCTTCCACGTGCCGGCTCCGGACGAGGTGGTGCTTGAAGAGCATTGGGCTTCGGGCGAGTGGTTTCGCAGCGGATCGGTGTGGCGTTTGGGTCGGGGGCGGATCTTTTATTTCCGTCCCGGTCACGAAACCTACCCGGTCTTCTTCAACCCGAACGCCCTCCGGATCGTAGGCAATGCCACCCGGTGGCTGGCGCGCCGCTGACGGTCCAGGCCATAGGCCGAGCTTGAGCCCGACCGATCACGGGATGCGCTGCAAGGGAAAGGCCTCCACCGAAACACCCCGGCAATAGTGGGCCAGATCCGGAGGCCGGTCGGGGATGGGTAGACCGTTCCAGGCCAGGGGCAAGGCACTCCACTGCGAGAACTGCGCTCGCGAGGCCTCGTAGGGAGCATGGCGCACTCGCCCCTGATGCAGGTGTCCGCCGCGTTCGGTGAAGAAGTGATAACGCTCGAGGAGGTGGAACTCCACGCTGCCCGGCTCGGCGACCCTGGGCATGGAAATGGGACGCCACGCATATTCGGCCCGCCCATGGCCGATACCCCATCGACGGCAGCTCAAGGTGCAATCCTCGGAGGTCGCCCCGAATTCCATCGATGCGTGCCGGTAGGGCAGGCTGAAGAACGTGCGCGCGATCCAGACCGCGATGGCCCGGTCGCAGTCCAGCGACAGGAAATAGACCCCGGGGAGTCCATGGCGATCGCGCACATACAGTCGGACATTGAGTTCCCGGAAGTACGACAACCACGGCACGGGCGGCAGCCCCCGGGGGCGAACCGCTTCCATCAGGAATCCCACGATGCCCATATGGGAGATTCCCAGATGGACATCCAGTGTCAGACCCGGGGGCAACAGGGCTTCCAAGCGCTCGGGCCGCTCGATCCAGTGGAGAAAAAACAGGTGGCTCCAGCACTGGTGCATCACGGCGCGGGTGTCCGAAGGAACCTCATGGAATGCCGGACTGCGAAGAGGCTCAACGGGAGGCATCGTGCTTGCTCATGATATCCGTTACATGTTATTTCATCTAAAAAGCAAATTTAAAATGTAACACCCTGAGAAATTGCTCCGAATTTCCGGTGCTTCCGGTGAGGAGCATTCGTTGGGGGGCGGGTAGGTGCAGCCGTTGAGCCCGGCCTCTGGCGGTGCCGGGGTGTGCGATCACCTGCGGAATGCCCACACCGACTTGCGGGTCCGGATCAGGAACAGGCCCTGGGAAATCGCTGGTGAAGCCTGGACCTCCTCGCCCTCGACCAAGGGATTGCGCGCCACCAAGCGGAAGGTCTTCGAGGCATCGAGCACGGTCGTCTGCCCGTTGTCTCCGACGAAATAGATCCGCCCAGCTGCTGACACAGGCGACGCCGAGAAGTTTCCACCGACCCGCTCCTGCCAGACGATGGCCCCGGTGGAGGCCTCGTAGCAGGTGGCCATGCCGGTGTCGGTCATGGCGTAGACAAGGCCATCCAGGTGAATCAGCGAGGGAACCTTCGGTTCACCGCGCTTCTGCTCCCACACAAGGTTGGATTGCTTGAGCGATCCCTCGCCTCCCAATCGGAACGCCTTGATGCCATCCTTGCCTCCCCATCCACCTGAGCAGAATGCCATGCCGCCACCGATGACCACCGACGGCACCTTGCCTTCACCGGGCACATCGCTGGTCCACAGAAGTGTGCCCGATTTGAGGTCGAATCCCTGCAGCACGTCGCCCGCTTCGGTCACCAATTGACGACGTCCTGTTGGATCGCTCCACAGCACGGGTGTGCCGTGCGAAATACGCGACCTTCCGCGTCCGGTGCGCCATTGCTGCTTCCCGGTCTTGGCATCGAGCGCCACCACGTAGGATTTTTCCCAAGGTATCTGCCAGCCCACCTTCTTGTCGGCTCCCTCGCTGCTGGCATCCCTCGACATGATGAGCAATCCGTCGTGGAGGACCAACGCGGTGCCCAACCCGTGT